>TARA_R100000306_G_scaffold62312_2_pt1 | contig 104943 bp, 87 predicted proteins | sample TARA_R100000306 | Tara Oceans TARA_R100000306 (sample SAMEA2620824) | marine metagenome | biome: marine biome (ENVO:00000447); feature: mesopelagic zone (ENVO:00000213); material: "saline water (ENVO:00002010), including plankton (ENVO:xxxxxxxx)" | depth 1000 m | reverse complement strand
GCGGGTCACCGCCGCGCCTTCCAGCACGCGCCGGGTAACAGGATCGCTTACATCGGCAAGAAAAACGTGGGTGAGTTCATCGACCGCCTGCTGAATCGGCGCTTCAGAGAAGCAATAGCCAGGCGGCTCGTTCCGCACACTCGCCGCGGCAAGTTTGAGGGCCAGTGGGTGCCCATGGGTGGAACGTGCGATGAGCGCCGCCTCCTCAGGGCCGAGCCCGAGTTGTGTGAGGACTGATATGGCATCATTCGCATTCAGCGGCGTCATGGCCACAGCCTGCAGTCTGTGGCCCCATCCCGGCGTGGCATACCAGCCAGCCGAAGGCCTTTGCCGACCGAACAACAGCACTCGCACCCTGTCTGGCAAGGTCGGTAGAAAAACCTGCCGCAGCCAGACATCGAGAAGCCTGAACGCATCATAGTTGTCGAGGGCCAGAAGAATGACGGTGTTGAGCTTGTCGAGACGTTGTGCGAGGGCTTCAGCGGCATGACCGACACCCCCCACGGCTTCGCTCAGCTCACCAAGGAAGCCGCGCTCGGTCGGCTCCACATTGCGACAGTCGATGTGGATAACGATCGCTCCGTCGTCTCTCGCCTCACGCGCAAATTTCTCCAGCAAGGCCGTTTTGCCTATGCCAGCAATGCCGTGCACATGCAGCACCCATGGTCCTTCAGGCGTGAGCACACTCCGCAGGAAATCGAGCTCAGTTTCTCGTCCGGTGAACGCCTGCTGAGCCTGACTTGCAAGCCATTCCGACATTCGTCTGGTCATAGTAGGCCCTCACGAATTCTCACAGTATTCTCATCACGCCCTCACGTCCATCTGTTCATCGGGTGGTATAACTGAAGTCACAGAAATCAGCCCGATTAGGGAGGTGTACTGTCATGAACAATACCGTGCAAACAGCGTGGAGCCTGAAAGGCGACTATCTCGAAAGCTGCAATTGCAAGGGCGCCTGCCCCTGCCCGTACCTTGGTGCACCCACCGAGGGCGAGTGCACTGCGCTTGTAGGCTGGCATGTAAGCCGTGGCCATTTTGGTGACCTGCCGCTGGATGATCTGAATGTTGTGGTGGCGCTGTTGTCTCCCGGCCCAATGGCGGAAGGCAATTGGAGAGTCGTGCTATACCTGGACCAGCGTGGCAACCAGCAGCAACTTGAGGCGCTCGGCGCCATTTTCGGTGGGCAGGCCGGCGGCCACCCAGCTGTGCTCGCCTCGCTCATTGGTGAAGTGCTTGGCGTGGAGCACCTATCAATCCTTTTCGAAACGAGCAAGGGTCGGCGACATCTCAAGCTTGGTGAGTATGCTGGTGCAGAGATAAAAGCCATCGAAGGCCAGGCCGGTGCCGAGGTGCATATTATCAACCATCCATTGGCCGTAGCGCCGGGTAACTCGCTGGTGGTCGCGAGCTCTCAGTCCCTGCGTCACCAGGCCTACGGGCTCAATTTCGATCTGAGCGAACGCACCGCCTACTATTCACCTTTCAGCTACGCCGGACCATGAACAAAGAAAGTAGTGTGCCCCTCACAGTAGCCAGGGCTCGCGCACTCGAGCGGATGCTGATCGGCACTGTACTGCTCGTAATCACACTTCTGGCATGGGGCCAGCTTTACCTCATGGATATGTCTGCGAGTATGGCTTTACCTGGCATCAAGGCCCCGGCAGATCAGTGGCATCTGGATGTGGCAGTGATGGGCGCGCTCATGTGGAGCCTGATGATGGTGGCCATGATGATGCCAAGCGCGAGTCCCATGATTCTGACCTATACCCGGATTCATCAGCAGCGTACCGGCAGAGGTCAGGCAGTGGCACCTACCGGCCTGTTCGTGGCGGGCTATCTTGGCGTGTGGCTCGGCTTCAGCGCGCTTGCCGCCACAGCTCAATGGGCGCTGTACCACGCCGGGCTATTAAGCGCTGCCATGGGCAAGTCGAGCGCGCCACTAGGCGGGGTTTTGCTCATTCTGGCCGGCGCATTCCAGTTCAGTCGTCTCAAGCAGGCCTGTCTGCGCATATGCCGCTCACCAATCGGCTTCATCATGACCGAATGGCGCGAAGGCCCCACCGGGGCACTCCTCATGGGCATCCGCCACGGCGCCTACTGCACAGGCTGTTGCTGGGCACTCATGCTGCTGATGTTCGTGGGTGGTGTAATGAGTCTGATCTGGATGGCTGGCCTGGCCCTCTACTTTCTGGTGGAAAAGCTGACACCCTGGCCCCGGCCAATCGGCCAGCTCACAGGCCTGCTGCTTATCATCGCAGGTGCCATAATGCTGCTGAGTGCCGCATTCGGCGGCACAATGTGCTAAGCCACCAGATCAAGCTTCCGTCGCAACATCCATTCGAGCAGATCTGGATGGCTGGCGATATGAAGAGTCGAAGCGGTATTCTGTAATCGAACCCTTACTGATTCAGGAGATCGATATGCGGAACCAATTCGCAGGCAAGGTGGCGCTAATAACCGGCGCCGGCGCAGGTATAGGCCGAGAGACTGCTGAAGCATTCGCTCGCCAGGGCGCAAAAGTCGTCGTTTCAGACGTCAATGTACAGTCCGGTGAAGCTACCGCTAACGCTATCGCCGCCAAGGGTGGCGATAGCGTCTTCATTGCCTGCGATGTGAGTCAGGATTCGCAGGTGCGTCAGCTGATCAAGAACACGCTTGAGGCATTCGGCCGCCTTGACTTCGCCTTCAATAACGCAGGCATCGAGGTCGAGCAGAGCAAATTGGCGGATGGTGACGAAGAGACCTTTGACCGGATCATGGACATCAATGTGAAGGGCGTGTGGCACTGCATGCGCCACGAGATCAAAGCCATGCTGCCCCAGGGTGGTGGCGTCATCGTCAACACTGCCTCAATAGCGGGTCTGGGCGCAGCGCCCAAGATGAGCATCTACAGCGCCAGCAAGCATGCGGTGATCGGCCTGACCAAATCGGCGGCGGTCGAATACGGCAAGAAGGGGATCCGGGTAAATGCCGTCTGCCCTGCCGTCATCGATACCGACATGTTCCGCCGTGCTGCGGAGCTGGACCCCAAGAAAGCAGCGTATGCAGCCGCTATGCATCCGGTAGGCCGCATTGGGCAAAGCAGTGAGATTGCGGCGGCAGTGCTGTATCTGTGTTCCGAGGGTGCTGCCTTCACAACTGGCGTCGCCTTACCGGTCGATGGCGGCGCAACGGCGATCTGAGAAAATTTCTTTCATGGCGATGTCGATTTCCGTTCTATGCAATCGACAAATAGGTGAAGACATTCTTTTACAGAACGAACAGCCTTAAGGAGTCTGCCATGAAAGATTTCAAGAAGTTCCTGCGGGAATTCAACGATGCCTGGGCAAAACCGGATATCGAGACCATCCTTGCCGGGGTCACCGATGACATACGCTTTCGTATGGCAAACAGTGAGACGCCTATCGAAGGCAAGGCGGCTTTTGCCGACTGGCTGAAGTCGATGGACAGCTGCGAAAGCCAGGCCCATATCACAATCGAACGGCTCATCGTGGACGGTGACTACGCAGCACTTACTGGCGACATCACCTTCAGCGGCAGGGACGCGGGTAAACACTACGTCTTCTGTGACATCTATACGCTTAGGGGTGATCGCATCAGTGAACTCACTGCTTACTGCCTGAGCGTTGACGAAAGTGCTGGAATGAGTTGATGCATCATTTGGCTCGTGCCGAGCCTTCCAGGCGTATTCCGTAGGCTTTAGCCAAAGTGTGACCGGCCTGCAAGCAGATCAGCTGTAGTGCACGCGTGCCCGGTCAAGCAGGTCACGTCTGAAGAAGGCATAGTACGCGCCGATGAGTCCGCCAATGAGCGCACCGCCGAGGTGAGCCGCGTAGTTGATGAGACTGTCGTTACCAAGCCGTCGCATATCGTAGATGTCCCAGCCGACGTACCAGAGCATGAGGAAGAAAGCGGGTATTCGGATGACCCTGAAATACAGGATGATCCAGAGCAAATGACGGATACGTGCGCCTGGCATCATCAATGCGAGCGCGACGAGGCATGCCATGACGACGCCGGACAGGCCGACTGTCGGCAAGGCGGTTTCGAGATGCATGACGGTGAAACTGTAGGCCAGGCTGGTGCCGATAGTCGCTACAGAAATAAAGACCGCAAAGGTAAGCGTGCCCATCAACAGTTCGACTGATGCCGCGAAGATATAGAAAAACAGGAGATTGCCGAGCAGATGCCCGAGATCACCATGCGAGAATGTCGCTGTGATCATGCGCGTCCAGTCGAGATCCTTGGGGTCGTACGCCAGCTTGTCTGTCAGCAGTTCCGGGATGGCGCGATCATAATACTCGTAACTGTCCCTCAGAACTGAAGCAATATATGCCTGGCCATCGATCGGAGAGACAAAGATATCCAGTGGCTCAGCCTGCGCCACCAGTTCTGCCATGGCGGCTTCTGGGTCACTGGCTTCACGGATCGGATTGAAGAAACTGAAACAGGGTCTCTGACGTTTATCGTGCGTGATCGTCTGCAGAATTGATATGGCATGGTCATCGAGTGCAGAGCTACAGAAGCTCTCTATGGATGCCCTGTACTGCCTTTCCGACTCCACCTGCTCCCAGAACACGACACCGCTGATGAGACAGATGAGCACTGTGATCAGTGGCAGCCCACGCTTTCGCGCGTCTATTCTGTAGGGCATTAGCATCAGCATCGGGACTCACCTCGTGGCCTGAAAAAGCAATCCTGATCATTCTGCGATCAGCAACGGCGCAAGCGTAAACGAGGTATACAGGCAGTAACAGAGCACACGATCTCTTTTGACAATTGATTACATTTTACTTTGCCGCCGACGGGGACAGGCTAGCCAGAAGTACCTGCAGACGTTCCACGCCGATCTCGTTCATCAGCGCAATGTTCCGCTCTGGTATCCCCTCCACGTCCGGGTGATCATCGATAGCCTTTTCGAGACTGTCCTCTCGCAGAATGTGCAGCATTTGCACGGGTGAACGGTTGGTGTAGTTCTCGGCATCTTCTGGCTGAGTACCGCCAAACTGATAGTCGGGATGAAAGCTGGCGATCTGATAGATGCCCTCCCTGTCAAGCAGCTGCAGCAGGCTGTCGGCCTCCGGCAGAAAATCATTATAGGTGCGGAAGTTGGACAGCACGTGGGGATGAATCAGCAACGTGGTTTCTATCGAAGCGTCTTCATCGAGCAGAATAAGCTCTTCCTTGAGCGCCTGGAGTAACGCCGCTTCGTTGGCCGCTTCAGTAATACTGAAACGGATTCGATTCTTCACCAGTTCACGTTTGGCAAACGGACAGAGATTGAGGCCGACCACCACAGTGGTGACCCAGTTTCGAACAGCATCGAGGATTGCATCATTATTGGGGGTGCTATCAATCATTCATAACTTACCTAGGTTCAAGATGTTTCCGCGTGTCGCCGCTCTGGATGATGACCAGTGTTGCACTGCGGCGGGCACTCGGCAAGCCGACGATGGAGCATTCAGTCAAGCGGCGAGCAGTTCGCATGCTTGCTGAATTGGGGGCGGACCGGCCGTTGGACGCACAAGGGTAGCTGCGTATGGAATTTATGCGGTGAACGCGTAATGATCCGATGCCAACACGGACGAGTATTGTCTGTGCTTATCACGTCTGTTCCCATTCGAGCCAAACATGTCAATAACTCCAAGATTCGCCATCAGCGCGACCTTCTTCGCCGTCGGCTGCAATGTCGCGTTGGTTTCGGTCATGCTGCCACTTATTCGTCTCAAGTTTGGTTTCTCCGAAGCAGAGTTTGGACGGTTTCTGCTCGCCTTTGGTTGTGGTGCGCTAGTTGCCTTACCGCTTGCGCGCTACCTACTGGCCCGATACGCCAGTGCCACCATCACTCGCTGCGCCGCGTTTCTCGCCTTCGTTGCCCTGGCGCTGCCGGCGCTGATGCCGGCTCCCGCCTTATTGGTCGTTACGGTCTTTCTGGCCGGCGTTCTCCTTGCCTCTACCGATATCGCCATGAATGCGAATGCGGTAGCCGTCGAGCGGCTACATGTGTCGACCGGCAAAGGCCCGATGCTGTCATCCTGTCATGGCTGGTACTCAGCTGGGGGGCTGGCCGGCTTGTTGATCGGTCCTGCGGGCGGATTGCTCGGCCTCGAGTGGATGGCGGTCGTCGCCTGCACAGCCGTGCTGCTGTTGTTTGCCGTGATCAACCGCGGTCTGCTCTATGAGCAGCCGGAATCGAGCCGCAAGGATGGGCAAGCGGCTGCGCGAGCGTTCTCTCCCGTTTTGGTCATTATCGGGCTGGCGGCCCTGGTTGCCTTTACTGCCGAAGGCGCCGTTATTGACTGGTCTGGTGTGTATCTCGACACGGTGATGGGTGTTGAGCCGGCGCTCTTCGGTGTGGGCTTTGCTGCCTTTTCCCTATCGATGGCGATACTGCGTTTCAGCGGCGACGCTCTTCGAGCCCGATTTGGCGACCGTAGAGTGATTGCGCTGAGCCTGATTGTGGGCGCGGTGGCCTACATGGTGATCGTCCACTCGCCCAACGTTGTGGTCACCACCCTCGGCTACGCCTTGCTCGGGCTGGGACTGGCCAATGTGGTGCCAGTCTACTTTCTCATGGCAGCGAATGTTCCGGGGCTGCCACACGGCAGCGGCCTTACGCTGGTAGTGGGTCTTGGCTATATCGGCCTGCTGACCTTTCCTCCCCTCATTGGATGGGTGGCAGAGGCCTTCAGCCTGAGAGCTGCTTTTACGGGGCTATCATTCATGCTGCTCGTGTCGCTGCTAGTGCTACTGGTGGTCTCACCTGTGCGCGGCCGTCCTCCTGTCCCAGTGAGTCAATAAGGATCACCGCTGTCACATCTTCAGGAAACTTTGGATCACAGGCCAGGAAGACCCGGCCTTGGCCGGGCTGTTCGCCAGCAGCCACCGGGCCTGGTGGTCAGGCTAGGCCACTATGCGAACAGGTACGCCCTTGTACGCCGGGGTCTTGGACTCCTGATCATGATATTCGAGCGGAACGAGGGGATTCGCCTCGGGATAGTAGGTGGCCACGCATCCATCCGGTAGGTCGTAAGCAGTGACCTTCATATCCGCTACCCGACGCTCCACGCCGTCGTCCACTGCGCTTTCGAGAGTCACCATCTGACCCTCACTCAAACCCGCGTCCGCCATTTCTTTCGGGTTTATCAGAACGATATAGCGTGAGCCTTCAAGTCCGCGCAGCCTGTCGGTGTAACCGTAGACCGTGGTGTTGAACTGGTCGTTGGAGCGCAGCGTGATCATGGTGTACTGGCCCTCCCCCGGTAGTTCACCAAGCGCTGTAAGCACCTTGGGCGCTGTGAACTCAGCCTTGCCTGATTCGGTTTGCCACTGCCGTTCCCGGGCCGGATTACCTCTATAGAAGCCGCCCGGTTCGAACATGCGGGCGTTGAAATCCTTGAAGTCGTCAGGATAGGTTTCTTCTATCAGATCCCGAACGAGGCTATAGTCGCCCAGCCACTCATCCCACTTGACCTTCGGGTTCGGCTTCAGCGTCGCCTTCGCCAGACCGGCCACAATGGCCATTTCCGACTTTACATGCTCGCCCGCCGGCTTTCGTTTGCCAACGGAGCCATAAATATTACTGAGGCTATCTTCCATACTGACAGCTTGTGGGCCCGTCGCCTGCATATCTTCCTCGGAGCGGACAAGGCACGGTAGCAGCCAGGTCTTCCTGCCGACCAGCAGATGCGAGCGGTTGAGCTTGGTAGCGATCTGGACATTGAGCGTGAGGTCCTTCCAGGCTGGATCAGCCTGACCCTGGTCAGGAATCGCTCGGGCGAAATTGCCGCCCAGGCTCAGGAAGGCCTTGACCGAACCATCGAGGACGCCGCGAACCACCTCTACCGTAGTGCGGCCCTCGTCCCGAGGGGGCTCGAAGTCGAACATCTCGGCCAGCTTGTCGAGCGGGACCAGCTCCGGTTTCTCCGAGATACCTACGGTTCGCTGACCCTGTACGTTGGAGTGACCGCGTACCGGACTGATGCCGGCACCATAGCGACCAATATGGCCTTTCATCAGTAGCAGGTTCACATACATCGCCAGATTCACGAAGCCATGGACATGCTGGGTGAGCCCCATGCCGTAGATACCGATGGTCTTTTTCGCATTGGCATACATGCCAGCGATGATCTCCAGATCGGTCCGCTTCAAACCAGAAGCCTGCTCGATATCTGCCCAGCTCGTCTGCTGCATCGATTGCGCAAATGCCTCGAAGCCGGTCGTATGCTCTTCTATGAAGGCCTTGTCCAACACGCCACCATTTTCTTCTTCCTCAAGTTCCAGGACGCGCTTGCAGAGACCGGCCAGCACAGCGATATCGCCCCCGGGCTTCACCTGCAGATAATGCTCCGATATCTTGGTGCGAGAGCTTGTCAGCATCTGCATGGGGCTCTGCGGATTCGCGAAACCGATGAGTCCGCGCTCGCGAACCGGATTGAAGGTGACGATGTGACAGCCGCGTCTTGCCGCCGCCTGCAAGGTGTGCAGGAATCTTGGACTGTTACTGCCGGTGTTCTGACCGAAGAACATGATCATGTCGCACTCATTGAAGTCTTCGAGCTTGCAGGTGCCTACCGGAGAACCAATGACTTTCTTTAGACCCACCGAAGTGGTCTCGTGACACATGTTCGAGCTGTCGGGCAGATTGTTGTGACCGTAGAGCCTGGCGAACAAGGCCCAGAGGTAAGATGTTTCCAGCGCAGCTCGCCCTGAGGTATAGAACACGACTGATTTCGGATCGAGTTGCTTCAGTTCTGCAGCAATGCCCTCGAATGCCTCCTCCCAGGTCGTCTCGATATAGTGATCGCTATCAGCGTCGTAACGCATCGGGTGCGTAAGCCGGCCGGCCATTTCGAGGTCGTGGGCGCTCCAGCTCTTGAGCGCTTCGACACTATGTTCGGCAAAAAAATCTGGAGTGCAGCGATGGCTGGTGAGATCCCATGCTGTAGCCTTCGCGCCATTCTCACAGAACTCGAAGGTGTGTGGCTTGTCTGGCTTGGCCCAGGCGCAGGAGGTGCACATGTGGCCACCCGGCTTGTTCTGGCGCCAGAGGGTCTGCATGATGCCAGGGTCTGGACGGGACCGGGCGATGATTTTGGCTAGGCTCTTGACCGAACCCCAGCCACCGGTTGGGTGGTCGTAGTATGGGAGATCTTCGTCTTGTGTCTTGCTCTTGTCGCTCATGCTGTAGGCATCCTTATCAAGCGGGAGGTGACCAGGCTGACTGCTAAGCGAGCTGATCCATCTAGACTTGTTGAAGATCTTACGAGCGGGTTTTCATTTCATATTGGCGCCAGACGAAAAAGCTCAGGTCTCCTGCGCATACTTCTGCAGTACCAGTTGCAGCGTCTGGCTGTTAAGCGGCTTGACCATATGCTCCCGGAAGCCTGCGGCATAGGCCTTGGCGACATCCTCCTTGTTGCCCCAGCCAGACTGGGAAAGGAAAACGGTATGTTCTGCCTCAGGTAAGGCAGACAATATTCGACATAATTCATAACCGTTGAGATCCGGCATGCCGATATCCAGCAGCGCAAAATGGGGTTTGAAGCGCTTGAACAGCTCAATGGAATCACGCGGTCTCGTAACACTCTTGGTGTCGTAGCCTGCAGCATTCAGGAGTATTTCATACATGGCGGCGATGTCTTCATTGTCATCGACGACAAGTATTCTGTTGCGGTTAGTCGCGACTTTGACCAGCTCAACCGGCCCGCTGTATTCTGCGTTCTGATCCAGTTGCGACTGCGGCAACAGCACTTCAAACTCGGCACCCTGCCCTATACCAGCGCTGCGGGCAATAATTCGGCCGCCATGCAGCTCAACCAGCTTCTGGACCAGAGTGAGCCCGATACCAAGCCCGCCCTTGACCCGACTGGAATGCGTGTCCATCTGAGTAAACATGGTAAAGATGAGCCCGGTGCTTTCCGGCGCCAGACCTACACCATTGTCAATGATCTTGACCGATACCGTGTCACCGGCGGCCTGTGCGCGAATCTGAATGCGGCCACCGGCATCGGTATACTTCGCCGCATTGTTAATAATGTTACCGAATACCTGCCCCAGGCGCGTATTGTCACCAGTCACGAAAAGCACGCTGTCCGGCATTTTCATTTCAATGGTGTGCTGCTTTTCCTTCAGCAGGCTTTCGCAGGTTTCCAGCGCGTCGCGAATCACGTCCTGAATGGCGAGCGTGCGCAGGTCCAGTCGGATCTTCCCTTGGGTGACCCTTGAAACCTCCATGAGATCGTCGATCATTCTCGTCATGCTATCGACCTGACGGGTCATGGTCTGGATTACTCGCTCACGTACGGCCTCGGTACCTTCGCGCTCGAGTATGGCTATGCCCGTGCTGATGGGCGTAAGCGGATTGCGTAGCTCATGCGCCAGGGTGGCGAGAAACTCGTTCTTGTGGCGATCCTGCTTCTCGAGATTGGTCAGGTTTCGGTGCATCCGCTCCTGGGTTTCAAGCGCATAGGCCATGAAGACACGATTGAAGCGTTCCGCCATGCCAACATCGTTCTGGTCCCACTTCTTGCTTTTTCCGCTGATTTCCCGGATGTGAACCTTGAACGACGTCCTGGGCATCAGTCGCTCCCGTTTCGAACTGGACACCGCTTTCTCGTCTGGCACGCCCGCCCATCTCTGGATCAGCTTCTCCTCTTTGCGAAACCAGACGGTATAGTAATTCTGCTTCTCCGCCAGTGGCATGAAAAGCGCGCCCTTGATGCCATTGAGACGATCAGGCGCATCAAAGTCAGCACTGATATCAGAGGACACATACGGTTTCTGCTGTGAATCACTAAAGCGCGCACAGACTTCCTGGATTACTTCGAGATCGGGCGTGGCACCGATCGCCACAACCTGGATCTCGGAAAAGAAGACGAAGCCGTCAGCCTCCATTATCTGCAGCACTTCGCTCTCATGCTGCTTGAAGATATCGATGATCGAGAGTTCGCTCGACACCATCGACAGCATTCGACTGATAGCCTGATCGGCCTTGTCCTTTTTGCGAAAATACAGCTCCTCCTCCTTGGCGTAGAGGTGCCAGCTGAATAACTGGGAGATCATTTCGCATTCGAGCCGGACGTTCTGCGGTATGTAAGTCGCCTCTCTGCTATGACAGGAGATGATGCCCCAGAGATTGCCGTGAGTGACAAGCGACATTGACATCGAAGCCTTCAAGCCCTGGTTTCGTATGTACTGACGATGTATCGGGGAAAGTGTTCTGAGAATCGAGTGAGTCAGATCCAGCGGTTTGCGGCCACTGTCGACAACGGTGGGCAGCAGCCTTGAAGGCTCGAGATCTACATTGGGTGTGAGCCGGACCCAATTCTTCTTGTACAGCTCCCTGGCCTGCGGTGGGATGTCCGAGGCCGGATAATAAACATCGAGATAGGACTCCATGTCCGGCTCTTTGGCTTCGGCTATCACTCGACCAGAGGCATCGTCGTTAAAGCGGTAGAGGAGTATGCGATCCATGTTGGTCACGTACTTGATCGTATCGACGATCTCCTGAGCCATGATTTCGAGGCTGTCGAACTTCTTGAATTTCGGTGCGACCCCAAGCGCATACAGCTTGATGAAATGCTTTGCCGAATAGGAGTCGCGGAAATCGGCGGCCGGCTCGAGTTCGATGACGAAACGGTCGTCACTGTCGTAAACCACGGCGTAGTAGTCAGTGCTCTGGTCAGGGGAAATGACCGATCGCTTGAACTTGACCTCTACCGGCAGCCTGGTCTCCTTCTGCTTGGCTCGATGGTAGGTTTCCTTGAGGAAATCAAACACTGCCTCTGCACTATCCAGCAACTCAAAGAAGTTGCTGCCGATGAGGTTATCACTGCTTATCAGTAGATCGCTGACGTTCTCGCTGACGATCTTGATCTTGCCTTCGGCCCGATCGAGCGCGAATAGATAACCGTAGCCCTGAATGGACTCGGGAATATGGATCGGCTCATCTTCACAGCGTTCAAAATCAAGATCATCAACATTCAGGGTCATGCGTCACCACTACTACCAGATCGTTCGAGCGGATGCTCTTTTCTCATGTCTCTTGCTCAAGTACAACTATAATGCCCTCATCGGCGGCTACCGAGCCCTCGCAGACCTTGGGATAGACTTCGGCAAGCCCGCCGAGTCCATCTATAGTCGCAAGTTTCATCCACTTCCAGCTCTTCTCCGCGCTATCTCGCAGAAAGGCCGACGAGCGCGCCGCAAAGCCATCCGCGCCCCAGTCCTTGATTCGTTTCTGGACATGGCTCGGTGCGAAGAAGCGCTGACTGCGTGACTTGATGATGCCTTGGCCCGGGACCGCTTCGTCCCAATGGGTTAGGCCTACACTGATGCATTGCTTCATATTATCAGCAAGATGCGTATGTAGCTGACCCAGTACCTTGCCACTGCCAGACATGTCGACGATGACTGTGGGTACGCGGGCATCGATGACAGCGAGTTCGTCATACGTATGCGAGTGTGCATACAGGCCAAGACTTTCGACAAAATTCATATTCCGGGGTGATGTCACAGCGATAACATCCGGGGCCGATTCGTCACTGGCCAGGGCGTAAGCGAGCCCTATGCTCGTCTTGCTCGAGGCACTCAGGATCACGATCTGCTCAGCCCCGAACCAGTCCTGTTCCTGGAGCATGTCCCAGAGGCAGTAAGATGTGATGTGCAGGGGCCAGAGCAGCATGCGCTGGTCGTCGAAGCTGCTCGTGTAGCCTGGTTCGTTATTGACTCGGCTGTAACTGTTATAGGCTGGGGGTAGCTTGGCGCGGTGCGGCGAACCGTCGATGAGCCGGGTGTCACCTACGCGCACAGGTGTCATCCGCAGTGTGCTTGCCGGCGGAAAGTAGCCGAAAAGGCGGTCGCCAACTGGCACCGCCTCGTTGCGGGAAGCCACCACATCGGCAAATCCCCACACCGGGATGACGCCCCAGCCAGACGCATCCTCACCGGCTTCAGCGGGTACAGGCGGAAAGAACTGCCAGTACCCGAGCTGATCGCCCGCTACCGCATAGGTCACATTATTTGCGGTGAAGGCAAAACGATCGATGGCAACGACAACGTCGCCATCCTGCAGTGACTCTATTTCAGCCGCAGTATCAGTCGCGACTATGCGGCTGCTGGTAAACCGCCCCTTGTTGATCTGGAATTGTGCCATGCGAGACCTCTCCTTTTGTTTGTCGGATAGCTTGGGTGGTCACCATACACTGGTGTAGGGTGGACTTGTCCAGCAGCGCGAATCTGTTTCAGGGCTTTCGGCATCACCGGTGAAGACAAACCGGACAGAGTCGCAGTCTGCTCAATATGTGCTTAACTTGATTGGAATAATTCATTAATTTGCCCGCCTATGGGCCATGTTTTTAGAACGATAGTAGTCGAGCAGTCACTATATGGCAGATTTCAAAAAGCTCATTCCCGGCGCGCTCTACGTCGGCAAGCCTCTGCCTTGGCCGGTATATGACGAACAAGGTGGCTTCCTGCTGAGTCAGGGCCATGTCATCCAGAGCGAGTATCAGCTTGAGTTGTTGTACAAGCGGGGCATGTTTCAGAAAACCCTGCAGTCGGCCCGGGCCCACAACTCGGAAGAGCGTCAGGAAGGCCGCAGGGTCAGCCCCTTTGCAGAGTACGCCCCCCTGCTGGAAGACCTTGAAGCTGGCCTGCACTCAGTGCTGGTAAAGGATCCTCGGGCCAGTCAGAAGATTCTGATTCTCGCCAAGCGCATCGCCGACATGTGCGCCAGCGATCCAGACGCCTGCATAGCACTTGTTCACATCTATTCGGTCGAGCCCACCGCCTATGAGCAGGTCCTGTTCTACGCAATTCTCTGCTGCATCATTGGCCAGCGCCTGAACTTTATCGAAAAGCGCACGATTCTTCTGGCTGCAGCAGCCCTGTCCGCAAATATTGCGCTGCTGCCCCATCAGGACAAGCTGAACAATTCGAAGCTGGCCTTGACCGAAGCCCAACGGGCCATCATCAACAAGCATCCACTTCTGAGCGTGGCTGCGCTTCAGGCTGCCGGGGTCGAACAGCCCCGCTACCTCCGCATCATCGAGCAGCACCACGAGGTGTTTAACGGCACGGGCTATCCAAATGGGCTAAATGGCGACGAAATTCTGCCCGAAGCCAAGGCGCTCGCGTTGGCGGAGCGTTATACCGCGATGGTAACAAGGCGGGCATACCGCGACCGTTACTGCTGCGACCAGGCCAGACTCGAAATACTTCAGGCCTACGCCGAAGATCCTGATCAGTCGGTATATAACGCCCTGTTCGATGGCTTGGGTGATTTTCCACCGGGCAGTCTGGTTACGATTCAAACAGGTGAAACAGCGGTTATCACACGACAACGCAAGGGTGCGCCACCCTTTATGCAGGCCGTGGTCAGTGCCAAGGGCAATGCCTATATGGGCGGTCTGAAACGTGACAGTCTGGAGGCGGAGTTCACCATAGTCGGCGTGGTGGTACCCAAGGTTTTACCGACACTGAACCTTGATGAGCTCTGGAGCTACAACCAGGCCTAATCGAAATTCACCTGGGGCAGGCATTCGAAACCAGGTTTGGCAAAATAGTAGCCCTGCATGAGATCGATACCGAGCGACTGCAGCACCTCCATTTCGGCTCTGGTTTCAATACCTTCCGCCAGCGGTGTAATTCCAAGATCGAGGCACAGGTTGACGCAGTGCCTGATAATTTTCTGTCTCACGGTATCGCGGTCGATATTCCGTACCAGCGCCATATCGAACTTGATGACATCGGTCTGATAGTCAGCCAGCAGATTCAGTCCTGAATGCCCCGAACCGAAATCGTCGGTCGCCGTCTTGAAGCCCATTTCACGATAGGATTCGACAATCCGTTTTACGTGACTGGCTGAGGTCAGTTTTTCCGATTCGGTGAATTCGAACAGGATCCGTTCTATCGGAAAGCCACAGACCCTGGCCGTCTCGAGCGTCGTCCGGATGCATAGCTCAGGCTTATAGACCGCGTTGGGGAAGAAATTGATGCTGAGTACCGAGGGCATCTTGAGCTTCGCTGCCAAAGTAATGGCCTTGACTCGGCAGACCTGGTCGAAGCGGTAGCGGTTGCCCTCGTGGACCTGCTGAATCACCGACCAGGCAGATTCGTTGTTCGTGCCGCGACACAGCGCTTCGTACCCGTAAATGCTTTTGCTGGCCAGCGCCACGATCGGCTGGAAAGCCATGGTAAATTCAAAGCCGAGATCGACGCTTTCGATACACTGCTTGCAGGAGAGCGCCTGGAAGTCGATCGGTTTATTCATGTGAAGTCAGAAGTCTGTCCAATATTCGACACGCGCGCGGAGAATTCGCGGACGCTGTGGGTATTGCCAATGGGTTAGGGAAAGCGTAGTGCGTAAGTTGATCAATCGCAAACTTGCAGCCTATCGGCAAGAGCCCACTTGCGTGTAAACTCTCAGCTTTTCACGAATCAGCTCCAGGACACCGGTATGGGCAGAGCCTACCAGAACCGCAAAGAATCCATGGCCAAAACGGCCGATGCAAAAACCAAGGTCTACAGCAAGTACGCACGCGCCATTTATGTCACGGCAAAAACGGGTAGCCCTGACCCGGATGCCAACCTGACACTGCGCAGCATCATCGACCGTGCGAAGAAGGATCAGGTGCCCGCGCACGTGATCGACAAGGCTATCGACAAGGCCAAGGGTGTGGGTGGCGAAGACTACGCCGTAGCACGCTATGAAGGTTACGGCCCGGGCCAGACCATGGTCATCGTCGACTGCCTTACAGACAACCCCAACCGGACTTTCGGTGACGTTCGCCTGGCATTCACCAAGACCAAGTGCAAGATCGGCACGCCTGGCAGTGTAAGCCACATGTTCGACCATTGCGCGGTACTCGCCTTTGCCGGTGAAGATGAAGACGCCGTACTAGAAGCCCTCATGATGGCCGATGTCGAAGTCACCGACATCGAGAGTGAAAACGGCAAGATCACCGTGTTCACGCCGCACACTGATTACAACAACGCCAAACAGGCGCTGGCGGAAGCTTTCGGAGCGATTGACTACGAAGCCGACGATATCCATTTCCTGCCGCAGACACTCACGCCAGTGACCGGCGAGGACGTGGCAATGTTCGAGAAGTTTCTCGACATGCTCAACGAGCTGGATGACGTGCAGAACGTGTATCACAATGCGGAATTGCCTGAATCCAATTAGCCACCCTGGGGGTTCAGGCCACCTGTGACTGAACCCCATGCACCCTCCAGAATAGCCAGTCTCGATGTGCTGAGGGGCCTTGCGCTGCTCGGCCTGCCGACGATGAATATCATCGTTTTCGCCATGCCTGCAGCCGCTTACGTGAACCCGTGGGCCTGGGGAGAGGCTCACGATATGAACGAGCTGCTGTTCGGCTTCTTCTACCTCTTCGCTGACCAGAAGTTCATGGGCCTGTTCACGCTGCTGTTCGGTGCCAGCCTGCTGCTGCTCGCGGAAAAGTCGGAATCCCGCGGATGTAGTCCGGCCGCTATCCACTATCGTCGAAGCTTCTGGCTGCTGATCATCGGGCTTGCCCACACCTGGTACCTCTGGGAGGGCGATGTACTGCAGATCTACGCCATGATGGCGCTGCTCCTGTATCCGTTCAGGCATCTCAACGCATTGAGCCTCATGGCAATTGCCGCCTGTGCCATCAATCTTTCGCTGTATCTCAGCTACTTTACTGATATCAGCGAGGCCAGCATTGGTACAGAAGGACGCCAGGATCTGCAGGCCTGGTTTCAGCCTGACATGTCGCAGATTGCGGAACAGCGAGCCACCTATCTGGGTAGCTATGAAGACACCGTTGCTGCTGCGCGGGGTACACTGGCCCCTGATGTCAGTAGTAGCGAGCACAATGCAGACCTCATATGGGCAACCCTGGGTCTGGCCTTGCTGGTAAGGGTTTTTGGAATGATGTGCCTGGGAATGGCGCTGTACAAACTGGGGGTCCTGCAGGGCTGGCGAAGCACCCGGGACTACAGGTGGATTGCTGGCATTGGTCTCGCTGCCGGTTTGGCCATAACAGCGTTCGGACTGTGGTGGAACTATGCCCAGCGGTGGAGCATGGATGCCTGGTACGCCTTCGGCACGATTCCGCAGAGCCTGGGCGCGGTGCTCATGACGGTGGCCTACGCCGCACTGATCATATTGGCGCTGCGATACCTGATGGCATCAGCTGTGACCAAGGCCCTGGCCGCCGTAGGTCGCATGGCGCTGACGAATTATCTGATGCAGTCGCTAATCTGTGCTCTCATTTTCTACGGCTATGGCCTGGGGCTCTATGGCTCACTCTCACGGCTCGAGCTGCTGCCGATCATCGCGGGGCTCTGGTGCGTTCAGATCCTGTTCTCGATTATCTGGCTCAGGTATTTTATGCAGGGTCCGGTTGAGTGGCTGTGGCGAACACTGACCTACTTCAGGCTGCAACCATTGCTCAGACACCCGCACTCGTGAATCTCCAGGAGAACAGATATGCGCTCGATATTCCACCTTGCCTATAACGTCACCAGTCTCGACGAGTCCAGGGCGTTCTATGGCGAGCTTCTGGGTTGTAAGGAGGGTCGGAGCACCGAGACCTGGGTCGACTTCGACTTCTTCGGCCATCAGATTTCATTGCATCTCGGCGAGCCGTTCCGCACTGCCGACACCGGACGCGTGGGCGAACATATGGTGCCAATGCCCCACCTCGGGCTGGTGCTTGAAAAGCAGGATTGGACAGCGCTCGCTGAACGGCTTCGATCGCGAGGGATGAAGTTCGTTCTTGAGCCAACGACCCGGTTTGAAGGCCTGCCTGGCGAGCAGAGCACGATGTTCTTCCGTGACCCCTCGGGCAACCCGATCGAAATCAAGGCCTATGCCAGGGGCGATGAAGTCTTCAAATCCTGATGATCGAACCAGGGCGCCGGGTATGTCAGTGGCGACCTGGCCGAGGCCCGCGCGCGATTAGAGCGGCTGGACGCCATCATCCATGGACACAGACTTTGCGCCGGAGCGATCAATGATCTTTATGATCGTCGTCTGCACGGCCACGTCCTCACGGATATTGGTCTGAGTACTGAAGGTTTCGGTCATCATTTCCGCATCTTCCTCGGCGGTGAAACCTACGACGACCTTGGTCGCCAGAGAATCGCTCGGGCCGTGATAGGTGATACTGATGAGCGGATAACCCTGAAACCCCTTCCTGACCTGCTTTGCTATTCTCTTGTGCGATTTCTCGAGATTCATTTGCCCGCGCTCGCTGATTGGCCGGCCATTATAGCGATAACTGTGGCTGGCAGGTCGCGCATGTCGTTGATCACCGCAGTGACCCCGAGCTCACGAAGTACTGCATCATGCCCCGGCGGTATGTGGCTGGCGCCCGTAAAGCCGATCACTCGCATACCGGCTCTGCGCGCAGCGAGTACACCAGTCGGACTGTCTTCAACGACGAGACAGTGCCCTGGCGGCACGCCCATGGTTTCAGCAGCGAGCAGGTAAACGTCAGGTGCAGGTTTCGGGTTCGGCACCATGTCCGAGCTGAACAGATTGCCGGCCACACGCTCAGTCAGGCCGGCTCGATCGATTGAGGACGCCAGATTATGGCGGCGACTGTTCGAGGCCACAGCCAGCGGGAGATCAATCGTCATCAGCGCATCCCTCGCCCCTGGAATGGCCTGAACATCGGTGGCCAGCAAGGCCTCGGTCCGCTCCCTCAGTTTGCTGTCGAAATCCGCCGGCACCTCCAGATCGAAGCGCTTCTCGATGAGCGTGATGATATCGGGCACCATAAGACCGAAGGTGCCCTCCAGCGCTGCATCGAGTTCATCGCGCCGGACATAGACGCTCAAGGCGTCCACCAGAATACGATGAGTAAGGATTTCACTGTCGACGATGACGCCGTCACAGTCGCTGATGAGGAGCTCAATGGTTGGCATGTGATGTCCTGGTAAAGAGGCATATAGAGAGAGGCATGGCCTGCTGCAATGGGTATACGGCAGACTTTACAGCTTCGCGTATTGTAAACGTAGTGCCATTGGCGCTTTTCCCGACTGCAGCACCGTCGGTCCTGCATCGTCGATTGATTTAGCCGCTGGTTTGCAGCACACTTATTGACGCTTCTCTGCTCGGCGAGACCAGCCAGAACTGCTGACCAGAACCCCTGGCCAAAACTGCTGGTAGGGAACGACCCCGAATGTCGCTCAAGACAGCCTCCAAAGAACAACATAGCAGTTTGCAGCCATGAACCAGATTCACAACGTCAACGTTGAAAGCCAGACGGTGCTTATCACACCAGAACAACTTAAATCCGAATTGCCGCTGAGTGAAAAGGCTGCGGAGACCGTCTATACAGGTCGCCGTACTATCCAGAATATTCTGGATGGCGAGGACCCACGCCTTTTCGTCGTAATCGGCCCCTGCTCCATCCATGATCTCGAGGCCGCCCGCGACTATGCCAGACGCCTTAAAGGTCTGGCCGAAAAAGTCGACCAAACACTGGTTCTGGTCATGCGGGTCTATTTTGAGAAGCCACGAACAACAGTGGGTTGGAAAGGCCTGATCAACGACCCTCACATGAACGACTCGTTCGAAATCGAAGAGGGTCTGCGTCTGGGTCGCGGTCTGCTGCTGGAGCTCTGCGAAATGGGTCTGCCGACTGCGACAGAAGCACTCGATCCGATTTCACCGCAGTACCTGCAGGATACCATTGCCTGGTCAGCGATCGGTGCGCGGACTACTGAGTCGCAGACCCACCGGGAAATGAGCAGTGGCCTTTCGATGCCTATCGGATTCAAGAATGGCACGGATGGCAGCCTGACCGTGGCGGTCAACGCCATGAAATCAGTCGCGCATCCCCACGCATTCCTGGGCATCGACAACGAAGGGAATGTTGCCATCATCAAGACCAAGGGCAACCGCTACGGTCACGTGGTGCTTCGAGGCGGCGGCGGACAACCGAACTATGATTCTGTGTCCGTAAAGCTGTGCGAGAAGGAGCTGGAGAATGCCAAGCTGCGCAAGGCGATCATGATCGATTGCAGCCATGCCAACTCAAGCAAGGACCCTGGCATACAGCCACTGGTGCTGCAGGATATCAGCCGTCAGATTGCCGAAGGCAACGAGTCCATCATCGGCGTGATGGTTGAAAGTCACATCAACTGGGGCAACCAGCCTATCCCTGCAAACCTGGCTGACCTGAAGTACGGTGTGTCAGTGACTGATGCCTGTATCGATTGGGAAACCACCGAGAAGGCGATCCTGGAGATGGATCAGAAGCTGCAGCCGATCATGAAGCAGCGTCGAGAGCGTCTGTCTGCCAGGCCAGCTGGTCACGGAGCCTGACCACCGTCCCCACGATGATGATCGTGGGGCCTGGTATTTCCTCGGCGGCCACCAGGGCCGCCAACTCGGCGATGGTGCTCGTCAGTACGCGCTGCTCCGGTAGTGTCCCCTTCGACACGATAGCCGCAGGCATATCGGCCGCCATGCCATGTGCGACCAGCTCCCTTGCGATCAGCGGCAGCGCCGCAAGCCCCATATAGAAAACCAGCGTCTGCCGCGGCCTCACCAGCTCGAACCACGGCAGATCGCTGGTGTTGTTTTTCAGGTGTGCGGTGATAAAGCGCACCGACTGGGAATGGTCCCGGTGGGTAAGCGGGATACCCGAGTAAGCTGCGCAGCCTGAGGCCGCAGTGATACCAGGCACGACCTGAAAGGGCACGCCCTTCGATGCCAGCAGATCGATTTCCTCACCGCCCCGACCAAAAATGAATGGGTCCCCACCCTTCAGACGCAGTACCCGTTTGCCCTCGAGCGCCAGACGCGCCAGCATCTCATTGATTTCTTCCTGCGGCACCGTATGCTGCGAACGCGCCTTGCCGACATCGATGCGTTCGGCATCGCGCCTGACCAGATCGAGGATCTGTGGCGATACCAGGCGGTCGTAGAGCACGACGTCAGCCTGCCTCATCAACCGCAGGGCCCTGAAGGTCAACAGATCCGGATCGCCGGGGCCGGCGCCCACAAGATAGACTTCACCGCCACTGTCGATATCATCGGCTGCGTCGAGCACTTCGAGCATGCGTGCTCGAGCCTTGTCCTCTGCGCCACTGTAGACCAGGTCTGGCACCTGGCCTTCAAGTACTGACTCCCAATAACGGCGGCGCTGATTGATATTCGTCAGCTTCGCTTTCACGCGCTCTCTTAGCGAACTGGCCAACTGCGCGAGATGTCCCAGTCTCGCAGGCAGGAACGCTTCGAGACGATTCCTGATGAGACGTGTGAGGACCGGGGCCTCTCCACCGCTCGAGACAGCGATGAGCAAGGGAGAGCGATCGACGATGGATGGGAAAATGGCCGAACTCAGCAGACGGTTTTCTGCGACATTGACGAAGACACCAATGGCATGAGCCTCAGCCGCGACGGCTTCATCAGTGGCCGTATCACCAGTAGCAGAGACGACGAGCATGACGTTCTCGAGCGCGGTAGCAAGTGAACCGCTGCTGGATGTCTTTACGAACTGCTCAGCGCTCATTCTCCGGATATCAGCACCGGCCTTTATCAGCAACTCGCACTTTCGCTCAGCCTGGACTGTCTCACCTACTACAAGACAGCTGGCCCCTTCGAGGCGTAGAGCAAGCGGCAACAGGGGCCAGTCGGCAGTCTGGCTCATGTCAGGCAAGAGACCCGATGTGGGTGCGCTCACCAAACCATGGCCGCAGTACTTCAGGAATACGAATGCTGCCGTCAGCCTCTTGATAATTTTCCATCACAGCGATCAGGGTGCGGCCAACGGCGAGCCCTGAGCCATTGAGGGTATGCACGAGCTCCGGCTTTGCACCGGCCTGCGCACGCCATCGCGCCTGCATCCGCCGCGCCTGAAAGTCACGCGTATTACTGACCGAAGAAATCTCGCGATAAGCATTCTGCCCAGGAAGCCAGACTTCGAGATCGTAAGTCTTGGCCGCTGAAAAGCCGATATCTCCGCCGCATAGCAGCACCTTGCGGTACGGCAGCGCCAGCGCTCGGAGTATCGCTTCAGCGTGACCGGTCATGGCTTCGAGCGCGGCATCGCTGTCTTCAGGTTTGGTGATCTGAACCAGCTCGACCTTTTCGAACTGATGCTGGCGAATCATGCCACTGACGTCACGGCCGTAGGCACCGGCTTCACTGCGGAAGCAGTTCGAGTGTGCAACGAACTTCAGTGGCAGCGCGTCGGCGTCGACGATCTGCTGGCTGACCAGGTTGGTGAGTGGCACTTCTGCAGTGGGAATCAGATAGAAGTCACGGTCGCCGGGAATCCGGAAGAGGTCATCGGCGAACTTTGGCAGCTGGCCGGTTCCCATCAAGGCGGCTTCATGAACCAGCAGGGGCACGATGACTTCCTGATAGCCATGCTTATCAACCTGAGTGTTGAGCATGAACTGAGCGAGTGCACGATGAAGCCGGGCAATATCAGCACGAAGCACGACGAAACGGCTGCCAGACAGTGCTGCGGCAGCGGCAAAGTCCATCTGCCCATTCAGTGCAGCGTTTTCGCCGGCAAGCACATGGTGCTCCCTGGGCTCGAAGTCGAACTGCGGCAGCTCGCCCCAGCGCAGAACCTCCTGGTTGTCAGATTCGTCCCTGCCTTCGGGCACGGAGTCATCAGGCAGGTTCGGAATGCCTGCGAGCATGGCATCGAGCTCTTCCTGAAGCACTGTCAGCGCTTTTTTCTTCTCGTCCAGACGTTCGCCCAAACCGGCTACTGCAGTCATGATGGCTGAGGTATCTTCCCCTTTCGCCTTGGCCTGGCCGATCTGCTTTGAAGTGGCGTTACGCTCGCTCTGTAATTGCTCCGTGTCGACCTGCAGTGTCTTGCGTTCGGCCTCAAGGGCCTGGAATCGATCTACGTCGAGCTTGAAGTTTTTTTTGGCCAGTGCGCCTGCGACGCTGTCGATGTCCTGCCGCAGCAGTTTTGGGTCAAGCATGTGGGAGAAATCCGTTATCCGAACAATGAAAAGAATAAGTAATCAGGTGAATGATATCGCATCAAGCCTGCGTGAACGATTGTACCAGCAGCCTGGTGAACATATAGCCACCAGCAAAGGCGAGACAGCCAAAGACGAGACTGCCGCCAGCATAAAACAATGCGATTGCGACGCGCCCAGCTTCCAGAAGATTCACCACCTCCATGGAGAAGGTGGAAAAAGTCGTGAACGCGCCTAAAAAGCCGATCATGACGAACGCTCGGAACTGCTCCGGATTCAACCAGATGCCTGATGGACTCGTCGAAACCGAGGCTGGACTCATCGACGCACCGGTACGCGCGGTAGTCCAGGCCAAGAGGACTGCCAGACACACACCCATCAGTGCCGAGCCGAGAACGTTGATGGTAAAGGTTGGTAGCGGCCAGTTGGGACCGAACCTTCCGATGATGTAACTACCGCCCGCGTATCTGGCTACGGCACCAAGGGCGCCACCGGTTGCGACAGCCAGCAGCAGCGAGAAATTCACCTAGAAATCCTTGATCACGTCGACGCCGTCAGGCACTTCAAACTTGAACACACTGCCCTCAATTGCAGGGTTGACCTTCACCGAACGCAGCTCCAGCACGGTGAACTGTCCCAGTCCGTCCTGGATAAGCAAGGCAACTGGCCTGCCCTCCAGAAAACTGATCCGTAAGGTCTCAAACAGCGACTCCTTCGCCTTCGGCTTGAGCTCGAACATACGGAATTCATCAGGATCCTTGTCACCAGTTACGACGAGGCTGACCGTATAATGCTCATCAATGGCTGCCACCTCGCCACTGAACAGGAGGGCTGGGGTCGTCTGAATTTCGCCAGACATCCTCTGCACGGTGACCTGCTCCAGATCCGGGTCGTAGAGCCAGATAAAATCGCCATCGGTGACAAGCGTCTGGGCAGACGGGGGATCCGTCTTCCAGTAAAAATGCCCAGGCCGTCTTGCCTTGAAACTGCCTTCGACACTCTGCATGGCATTGCCGTTTTGCGAAAATACGCGCTGAGTGAATTCAGCGCTTAGCGTGTCGAGTGGCTTGAGCAGTTGCACCAGCTCCTTCAGAGCCTCCCCTGGGGCGGCTTCGAATTGCAGATCGGCTTCCGGTGATCCCTTCTGCAACTGTCTCACCGCCTCCGGCACGCCAGCCTCATCAGCCGCCGTAGCCAGCAATGGCAAGGCCAGCAGACCAAGCAGCAGCACCCGACCAGTTCGCAAGATTCTATTCATTGTCATTGCAGGTCCCTGTTTGTATGAAAGCTGATAATCGACAGCAACTATTCCCGTGATGGTGGGGACAGGACCTCTCGTGCACCATTGTGACCGGCCGCACTAATGACACCGGCGGCTTCCATGGCATCGACAAGATTCGCTGCCCTGTTGTAGCCTACTTTAAGCCTTCTTTGCACAGAAGATATAGACGCTTTCCGTGAGTCGATGACGAAGGCCACGGCTTCGTCGTACAGCGCATCCTGTTCGCCATCGCCGTTATCACCGCCACCACTGCTGCCATCGATGCTCTGCACGAAATCACTGTCCGAGGTCCCGTCGAGGATCTCGTCTAGATAGTCCGGTTCGCCACGGCGCTTCCATTCAGCAACCACACGATGCACCTCGTCGTCGTCGACAAAGGCTCCGTGCACGCGAACCGGCAGCGAGGTACCCGGCGGCATGTACAGCATATCACCGTGACCGAGGAGCTGTTCGGCGCCGCCCTGATCGAGGATGGTTCTTGAGTCGATCTTGGATGAGACCTGGAAGGCCATCCGGGTTGGAACGTTGGCCTTTATGAGGCCCGTTATGACATCGACCGAAGGACGCTGTGTGGCAAGGATCAGGTGTATGCCCGCTGCCCGCGCCTTCTGCGCGATTCGGGCAATAAGTTCCTCCACCTTCTTGCCGACGATCATCATCATGTCGGCAAATTCGTCGATCACTACCACGATATGAGGCACAGGCCCCAATGCGGGTGGCTCATGCACCAGCGCCGAATCTGACGGATTCCAAAGCGGATCCGGTATGCCCTCACCTGCCGCGAGCGCATCCTTCACCTTGCGGTTGAAGCCTGCCAGGTTTCGTACACCAAGTGCCGACATCAGGCGATAGCGCCGCTCCATCTCGCCGACACACCAGCGCAAGGCGTTGGCAGCTTCCTTCATATCCACCACGACCGGCGTCAGCAAGTGCGGAATGCCGTCGTAGATCGACAATTCCAGCATCTTGGGGTCGATCATGATGAGACGCAGTTCTTCAGGCGTCGACTTGAACAGCATGCTTAGAATCATGGCATTGACGCCAACCGACTTACCCGAACCGGTCGTACCGGCTACCAGCAGGTGCGGCATCTTCGCGAGATCCGCGACCACTGGGTTGCCGGCAATATCGTTGCCGAGACCGAGCGCCAGCGGCGACCGCATATTTTCATAGTCACTACAGCTGAGAACTTCCCGCAGGCGAACTATGTCACGGTTCTCGTTGGGTATCTCTATGCCAACAACCGATTTGCCGGGTATGACTTCGACAACCCGCACACCAACAACTGCCAGTGATCGCGCCAGATCCTTGACCAGATTGCTGATGCGGCTGACCTTGATGCCGGGCGCCGGCTGGATTTCGAAGCGGGTGATGACCGGACCGGGATTCACCTCGACGACCTCGACAGAAATGCCGAAGTCGGCAAGTTTTGCCTCCAGCAGACGAGACATATCGATAAGCGCCTGCTCCGAGTAGCCACCTTTCTTGGTCACTTCAGACGGGTCAAGCAGTGACAGGGGTGGTATAGGGCTGTCGCTGGTATCGAAGAGTGAGGGCTGATCCCTGCGGGCACCGCCCTCTTTCTTGCGCTGGAACGGCGAAATTCTAACGGCCTTTTCTGCAGCTTCCGCAGCCGCTGCTGCGGCTGCCCTACCAGCGGCCTGTACACGACTCTCGGGACGAGGTGCTTGCGCTGCGGGCGTATCCTGAGCGGCAGCCGGTACACTTTGTGGTGCTGCTTGCGGTGCAGACTGGGTCGCAGAGCGCTCACTGCCTTCCGGCGGCAGGCGCGGCAGACGCTTCACGCTGCTCCTCGCGGCTTTTTCTGCCTGCCGCTGTGCATTGCGTTTGCGCAGGAACTCAGCGGCAGCCGAGGAACTTTTGCGAAGGCCGCTACCCGACCAGGCTGCCACGATGCTTGTCCAACTGCCGAAGCTCCGCACCCCTCTGAGCGCATATTCGCCAGTCAGGTCCATAAAGCGTAACCAGGAAAAGCCGGTCGCAAGACTGAAGCCGAAAAACAGCGCGGCGATCCATAGCAGGGTGCTGCCGACAATGTTGAGACTGCTGGTTGAAAGCGCACCAAGCGCATGACCCAAGGCTCCGCCAGATTGCACAGGCAAGGCCATGACGGCATAGAGATCAAAGATGGCGGTGAGCGAGCAGACAATCAGCATGACGCCGAACAGCCGCATCGCAATCACCGGCCAGTGCACGATGCGACCGGTTATCCGACTGCGGAGCACACTGATGGCCTTAAGCCCGAATACGAATGGGAACAGGTAAGCGACGTGACCGAAGAAGAAGCGAAGAATGTCCGCCACCCAGGCACCGCTGCGACCAGCATAATTTTCGACGAACTCCCGATCACTGGTGCTGGACCAGCCAGGATCGGCGGGACTGTAGGTCGCAAGAGCTATCATCAGAAAGGCTGCCATGAACAGCCAGAAGATGAGCGAGCCCTCGCGCTCGACGTGCTCCAGGTAACGGGCAAACGCAGGTGAACGCGCTGCCTTGGTGGAGGCCGAGGACGATGAGGGATTTGATCCCCGTGCCGGTTTCTTGCCGGCAACTGGTGCTGCGTTTTTTGTGGACATTACAGGAGTCTAGAGGGCCTTACTGCCACTGAGCAAATCTTTGCGTATATCTTCTGCCGACTCAAGTCCGATACACAGCCTGATGAGGCCATCGTCAATGCCTGCCTGCGCTCTGGCCTCTGGCGTGAGCCGCCCGTGCGTGGTGCTGCCAGGATGCGTCATCGTGGTTTTCACATCACCGAGATTGGCAGTGATGGAGATCCAGCGGGTCCCGTCGATAAAGCGCCAGGCCGCCTCTCGACCGCCGGTCACTGTAAAGGAGACGACGCCACCAAAACCACTCTGCTGCCGAGCAGCAATATCATGGCTGGGATGCGAAGGCAGACCACAGTAGTACACCTTCTCTACCCAGCTTTGCTCAGTCAACCAGCGTGCAATTTCGGCAGTCTGTTCACAATGCGCTTTCATCCGGATACCCAGAGTTTCGAGGCCCTTGAGAAATATCCAGGCATTGAAAGGGCTCATGCTGAAGCCCCCACTGCGCATGAAGGTCTTGATTTCGTTGATGAACTCATTGCGCCCGACTACCGCCCCGCCGATGCCCCGGCCCTGGCCGTCAAGATACTTGGTCGCAGAGTGAATGATAAGGTCGGCGCCAAAGGCCAAGGGCTGCTGCAGCACTGGGGTACAGAAACAGTTATCCACCACCAGCAGGCAATTACCAGCAGCAGCAATGGCTTTCAGCCGATCGAGATCGGCGACTTCATTAAGTGGATTGGAAGGCGTCTCGAGGAACAGCAACTTGGTCTCTGGTCTGATCGCAGCGGCCCAGGCCGCGTAATCAGTCAGATCGACCCAGGTTGTCGTCACACCAAATTTGGCGAGATATTTATCGAACACGACGTTCGTGGTACCGAAGACCTGGCGAGATGAGACGATATGATCGCCCTGCTTAAGCAAGGCCATACAGGTGGCTAGTATGGCAGCCATGCCACTGGAGGTACCAACACAGCTGATTTCACTGCCATCCTGACCAGCCGGTGTTTCCATGGCCGCCAGACGCTCTTCGAACATGCGAACGGTGGGGTTGGTGAAGCGACTGTAGATATTGCCTGGTACTTCACCGGAGAACTTGGCTGCGGCTTCTGCCGCTGAATTGAACACGAAGGACGAGGTCGGGAAGATAGCTTCCGAATGCTCCTGTTCTTCGGTTCGGTACTGCCCGCTACGAATGGCCTGTGTTTCGGTGGACCAGTCTGCCTGATGTATTCGGCCGAGCCGGCCACGTCCGTCGGGGTTGCTTCCAGCCGGTGCAGATGACACGGCTTTCGGCTTCTGGTGCTCTTCAGACATGGGCGGTTCTCGTGCTCCTAGACATCATTATGCAGGTCGAGGGGCACCTGCGTATGCGACGCTTCCTTGGAAGCCTCCCATAACGCTTCGTTCCTGTCACCGCGGAGTTTCTCAAGTTTGGTCAGGTAGTCTTCGGTAATATCACCGGTAATATACTCGCCAGTAAATACCGAGCAGTCGAATTCAACGATATGAGGATTACCTTCATGCGCCGAAGCAATCAGATCTTCGAGCGTCTGATAGATGAGCCAGTCGGCGCCGATGATTTCCTGCACCTCCTTCTCAGTACGTCCATGGGCAATGAGGTCACTGGCCGCAGGCATGTCGATACCGTAGACGTTAGGATAGCGCACCGGCGGCGCCGCAGAGGCGAAATAGACCTTGTTGGCACCGGCATCACGCGCCATCTGCACGATTTCGCGACAGGTCGTGCCACGCACAATCGAGTCATCAACCAGCATCACATTCTTGCCACGGAATTCTAGATCGATCGGATTCAGCTTCTGACGCACTGATTTCTTGCGCTGCTGCTGTCCCGGCATGATGAAGGTGCGGCCGATATAGCGATTCTTGATAAAGCCTTCGCGATATTTCACCCCAAGGTTGAACGCCATTTGCAGCGCGGCAGTTCGACTGGTATCCGGTATCGGAATGATGACATCGATATCGTGGTCAGGAAAGTTCTCCCGAATACGCGCCGCCAGGCTGTCGCCCATGCGCATGCGCGCCTTATACACCGATATGTTGTCGATGATGCTGTCCGGCCGGGCGAAATACACGTGCTCGAAAATACATGGTGCGAGCACGGGATTTTCGGCGCACTGCGCGCTGTGCAAGGTACCATCGATTTCGATATAGAGTGCTTCGCCAGGTGCAATGTCGCGCTCTAGCTTAAAGCCCAGTGAGTTCAGCGCAACGCTTTCGGACGCAACCATGTACTCCTTGCCATCTGCGGTTTCACGTGAACCGTAGCAGACAGGACGGATGCCATGGGGGTCGCGGAAGGCCACAACGCCGAAACCGGTGATGAGCGCGACAGCGGCATAGGCACCACGCACTCGTCGATGCACGGATCTGACAGCCTCGAACACTTCGTCTGGGCCTGGACGAAACTTGCCCTGCTTCTGCAGCTCATGTGCAAACACGTTAAGCAACACTTCCGAGTCGGAGTGCGTATTAACGTGCCGCAGGTCCGTCTTGAAGATGTCTTCAGCGACATCATGCGTGTTGGTAAGATTCCCGTTATGGGCAAGCGTTATGCCGTAGGGAGAATTTACATAAAACGGCTGGGCTTCAGCTGAACTGCTGGTACCCGCCGTGGGGTACCGGACATGGCCGATACCGGCGTTGCCAGCCAAACGCATCATGTGCTTGGTTCGAAACACATCCTTTACAAGGCCGTTGTCTTTTCTAAGAAAGAACCGGTCGTCCTGACAGGTTACTATTCCAGCGGCATCCTGGCCTCTATGCTGCAACACCGTCAGGGCGTCATAGAGATCCTGATTGACATTGCTTTTACTTACGATTGCGACAATTCCGCACATAGGCTACCTGCTTTTCACACGATGACACTGCAATGTATGACTTCAGACTGCTGTTTTTTGTTAGTGTAAAGAGTAACGCAGCAATTTTCAGAACCAGACATCAAAGTGCCTGGAAATCGATGCGTTCGAGAGGATCACCCAGCGTAGAACGCGCCCAGGTTTCGATCCTTCCAAAGGATGGTATGAATGCAGAATTCTGCCACCAGTCGTCTTCGACCAGGGGCGTCATCCGCAAGGTACCGGTAATGACGAGAACGATGATCACACCTCTCAAGGCGCCAAAGACTGTACCAAGCACCCTGTCAAACCCACCAAGACCGGTCGCTTTCACAAGCGCCGACAGCAGATGATTGGCTAGCGAGCAAACCAGCAAGGTCAGCAGAAACAGACCACCGAAGGCGACGATAAGCCGCATCGAAGGCGTTTCGATGACATCCACCAGCAGCGAAGCGAATTCAATGTAGAACAGCCTGGCGACGATGAATGCCAGAAACCAGCCGACCAGTGAGAGCGCTTCTTTTACAAAGCCTCTCATCAGGCTGACCACCGTCGAGAGCGCAATAACGCCAAGGATGGCCCAGTCAAACCAGTTCAGTGCTGCCAATTATGCTTCAATCCTGATTCGGGTCGGTGTTCGAAGGGCGCGGATTGTAACAGCTCAGATTAAGGTTGCACAGGGCGGTATCGCATAATCAGGGATTTCACGCCTAACTTCTTGTCCAGGGTGACCTTCAGCTTTTCGGCGGTACTGCGCTCGAGCATTGGCCCTGCATAAACCCTCACCATCGTAGACCCATTGTCCATCTGAACCTCCTGCACATAGGCAGCCGTGCCCTCTTTCTGCAAATCCGCCCGAACCTTCTGGGCCCGCGCCTGATCGGAGAACGAGCCAACCTGAATGGCCCACGCCTCCCCAAAGCCACCGTTGGGGACTGGCGCCGAAGTTGCTGCCGGCTTGGATGTCGCAGGTTTCGACACGGCTCGCTCTGTAGGGTTGGCTACAGACGTCGAGCTAGACGCGGGCTTTGTATCAGCCGTAGAACCGACCGGCGCACTCGCAGGCTCTCTTCGCGGTTCAGCCGGAGATTCCACCTTGAAGTCATCACTGCCTCTAGCCTCGACGGCCGACCTCTCGGCCTCAATCTCTGTGGCGCGATCAGAGTATTGCAGCGCAGGCGCCGTCGGCTTTTCTATCGTGAATTCAGGCACATCCGGAGTAGGCGGCACTTCCAGACGCTGCGATGCCCGGGAATCGGTCTCGGTCATTGGTGTGCGATCCGCTGATCCAGTACGGAGCGCATCATCACTAAGCGGCGTCTCCACCCGGCCTGGCTGCTCGACAGGACTCTTGAACAGCATGGGCACAAAGATGACAGCCAGTGAGACAAGAATAACGGCGCCTATGACGCGGGTTTTAAATGAGGTCATCTGTAGTTTTATCCGTTCATGATGCGTTTAAGTTGTTGTCGGAGCGGCGCTGCCACTGCAGCAGCATGGCCTCCACCACCTGGAAGGACCCGAAGGCTACCAGGCAATCGCCCGGCCGCAGACCATCAGTAGCGGCCTCGAGCGCAGTCACGAGAGATTCGTGTGCCTCGATCGAAGGCACAAACGCTGACGCCTCGCCCGCGCCGCGGTCTTTGCGAGCCGTCGCAATGGCTGTGTCGGCAGCCTGCCTCAGACGTGGCAAAGCCGCTGCCCGCGCACCCTGCAGAGGAAACAAGTACCAGCGACTCACCAGATGCAGCATTGGCAAGATCAGCGCTTCAATCGACTTGTCGGCAAAACAGGAAAAGATTGCCCGGATCTCCCCGGTCTTCTCGCCTTGAGTGGCCTGCGACGAGCCTGCCTGGCGACCGGTCTGACGCTCGAGCCATTCAGCCAGATACACTGCCGCCTGTGCATTGTGCGCGGCATCTATACAGATAATTGGGTCGGACTGCAGGATTTGCAAGCGCCCGGGCAGCGTCAGTGAATCGAGCAGCTGAACATGATTGCGCGGCAGCTGGTGACCGAGCAGCTCGAACGTTGCACAGGCAGCTGCCAGGTTCGCAGCAGGCAGGCGAGTGCCAGAATGTCCAGGACTGACATCTGTCAGCCCGTAACGATGCTCATCGAAGTGTTCGCCATAGATTCTCACCTCGTTGCGCAGATCCTGCACGCGCGTCAGAACACTGTTCGGCATATCCCTGGACCCGAGCACGCACAGGGCTTCGCTTCGCAGAACACCGGCCTTTTCGGCGCCGATAGCGTCGAGGGTATCCCCCAGCACAGCCTGATGATCCAGGCCAATACGGGTGATGACAGCGAGGTCGGCATCGATAAGATTGACGGTGTCGAGCCTGCCACCCAGCCCGACTTCCAAAACCACAAGATCCACCGCGGCATCACGGAGCAAGGCAAACACGGCCAAGGTCGTGAACTCATAATAGGACAGCGGCGCGACGGCCGGTCCGCCGCACTGCCTGCGAGCCGCCTCCACGCGCTCGAAAGCGGCGCAGAATGCTGCATCACTGACTTCCACGCCGTCGATACGGCAGCGCTCATTGAATCTGAGCACATGAGGCGAGCCGTAAACGCCGACACGCAGACCGCTGGCACGACCCAACTCCGCAATCGCCGCGGCGGTTGATCCCTTGCCGTTGGTACCAGCGACAATAACGATCTGCCGGGCAAGTCTCTGATCATCGGGATTGAGTTGCTGCCAGACCAGGGCGCTGCGCTCGAGACCAGGCCGCATGCTGAACTCTGGACCAAGCATGTTCTCCAGATAAGCCAGCCAGGCCGGCAGATCCCGGCTACCTGGGACCGGTGATTCAGCAATCTCCTGTGTCATACGGTCGTCCCGCTCACTCAGAGGACGTCGAATTGCCGCGCTTCGGCTCAACCGAAGCCAGTTTCGCTGGCTGATTTGTATTCACAGGCGAATAGGCTGCGCCTTCGACCTCATCCCAGGCTTCTTCGGAGCCAATGGCGGACAGGCGCTGGTGCACAGACTCTGCCGGAGCAACGTAGGCCTGTTGACCCTCGTCGGTTTGCTCGGGAACGCGCGGTGGCTGTTCGGCTTCGATATTGGCTAGTGGCGCGGGGTCTTTAGACTGTGCAAGCTCGAGCTCCTCGCTGCTCAGCAATGACCGCGGGACCGGCAGCCGCATCAGTTTGGCCAGCAGGCTCGCAACGCGCTCGCGCATCTCTGGCCGAGCTACGATCATGTCGATGGCACCGTGAGCAAGCAGAAACTCGCTGCGCTGGAACCCTTCGGGCAGGGTCTGCCGCACGGTCTGCTCGATGACCCGGGGGCCTGCAAAGCCAACCAGAGCCTTCGGTTCAGCGATGTTGATATCGCCGAGCATGGCCAAACTCGCCGAAACCCCGCCAAATACTGGATCCGTCATGATGGAAATATACGGCAGCCTTTCGCGCTTCAAACGCTCCAGCGCGGCTGCAGTCTTCGCCATCTGCATCAGTGAGATGAGGGCCTCCTGCATTCGCGCGCCTCCACTGGCCGAGAAGCAGATGAGCGGCGCACGCAGCTCGATGCAACGATTCACCGCCCGGACGAATTTTTCGCCGACAACTGCACCCATCGAACCGCCAAGAAACTTGAACTCGAAGGCCGCTACCACCACTGGAATACCGTGCAGGCCACCTTCGACGACAATCATGGCATCCTTTTCGCCTGTACTCTTCTGATTGGCTGCGATCCTGTCTTTGTACTTTTTGGTGTCACGGAACTTGAGCTTGTCGGTGGGTTCGAGCTCCGGCGCAATCTCCTTCTGCTCGATACCGCCTTCGTCCACCTTGTCCAGAAACACAGCGATCCGCCGCCGCGCACTGATACGCATGTGATACGAGCATTTCGGGCAGACCTCGACATTCTTCTCAAGCTCAGGCCTGTAGAGGACGGACTCACAGTTCGGGCACTTCTTCCAAAGACCCTCTGGAACAGTGCTCTTGTGCTTGGATTGTGCACTGCTCATTCCGGGAATCAGTTTTTCGAGCCAGCTCGACATGCCTCAATCCTGTTACAATAAATGAGTTGTTATCGGTTTTGCGCGCTCAGATCGTCAAGCGCCTGTCTGATCGATGTCATCAAGCCCTTCACCTGCTCGATCATCTGCTCTGGCTGCTCTGCATGCTCGGCGATGATATTGACAAGCGCACTGCCGACGATGACGCCGTCGGAAACCGCAGCGACCTGGCGCGCTGATACCGCATCCTTGATACCGAAACCTACGCAGACCGGCAGCGCAGACTCTTTCCTGATGGCTTCTACATGTGTCCGCACTGATTCGACATCCAGCTTGCTTGAACCAGTCACACCATTGAGAGAGACATAATAGATGTAGCCGCCACCATTGTTGGCAGCAGTTCTGATGCGGGCAGTCTGCGTGGTTGGGGCGATAAGAAAGATCGGATCGAGATCTGCAGCCTGCAACATTGGAGCGAGCCGTCCAGCCTCTTCTGGCGGCAGATCAACCGTCAGCACGCCGTCTACTCCAGCCTTTGCAGCAGCATCGGTAAACACCTGGAAACCCATGGCCTCGAGCGGGTTCAAATAACCCATCAATACCAGCGGCGTGCTCGTGTCATCCTTGCGAAACTCGCTGATCATGGCGAGGATCTTTTTCAGACTGGTGCCACTGGCGAGCGCGCGTTCACAGGCTTTCTGAATCACGGGACCATCTGCCATCGGATCGGAAAACGGTATGCCGATTTCTATCGCATCGGCACCAGACTCGACCAGAGCGTGCATCAGTTTCAATGTAGCATCAAGATTCGGATCGCCCGCAGTGATATAGGGTATCAGGGCCTTGAGACCTTTGGCTTCAAGTGCCTCGAAGTGCGCCTTCAATCGACTCATAGTGAAATCCCATCCAACTTCGCAACAGTAAGTATGTCCTTGTCGCCGCGACCAGAGAGGTTGACGATTATGCTCTGTTCCGGACTCATCTCCTTGGCCAGCTTCATCGCATAAGCGATCGCATGCGCCGTCTCCAGCGCTGGCATGATGCCTTCGATACGGGTCATGGTATGGAACGCAGCCATGGCTTCGTCGTCGGTTGCGGCAACGTATTGGGCGCGGCCAATGTCCTTCAGCCAGGCATGCTCAGGGCCGACGCCGGGATAATCGAGACCAGCAGACACCGAATGGGTCGCCGAAATCTGGCCGTCTTCGTCTTCCATGAGATAAGTGCGATTGCCGTGCAGCACACCAGGCCGTCCAGCAGAGAGCGGTGCCGCGTGCAGGCCGGTTTCGAGACCCTTGCCGCCGGCCTCGACGCCGTAGATCTTGACTGTTTCATCACCGAGGAATGGATAGAACAGACCGATGGCATTGGAGCCACCACCCACACAGGCCACAAGCGCATCAGGCAGCTTTCCCTCTTTTTTGAGATGCTGCTCCCGCGCTTCGCGTCCGATCACCGCCTGAAAGTCTCTGACCAGCAGAGGGTAAGGATGCGGACCTGCTACCGTACCGATGATGTAGAACGTGTCTTCGACGGTACTGACCCAGTCACGCAATGCCTCGCTCATGGCGTCCTTGAGTGTCGCTGTGCCACTTGTGACCGAGCGCACCTCGGCACCAAGCAACTTCATGCGGAATACGTTGAGCGACTGACGCTCGATATCTTCGGCGCCCATGAAGATGACGCACTCGAGACCAAGACGGGCGGCCACTGTGGCTGATGCCACGCCGTGCTGCCCGGCGCCGGTTTCAGCGATGATTCGCTTCTTACCCAGGTGCTTGGCCAACAAAGCCTGGCCTATGGTGTTATTGACCTTGTGGGCGCCGGTATGGTTCAGGTCTTCACGTTTAAAATACAGCTTGGCGCCGCCGATCTGCTTGGTCAGACGCTCGGCCAGGTAGAGTGGCGATGGCCGGCCCACGTAGTCAGCGAGATCACGATCAAACTCGCGCTGGAAGGCTTCGTCATTTTTCAGTTTGGCATATGCCTGCTCGAGTTCGAGCAGTGAGGCCATGAGCGTTTCTGACACGAATCGGCCACCATATTCGCCGAAGCGGCCGTTAACGTCAGGAAACTGTGCGAGATATTCTTTATCGAATTGCATATGTAGCCATTACCTCATGCAGGAACTGCTGAATCTTTTGGGAGGACTTGACGCCCTTCTCTATTTCGACGCCGCCGCTGACATCCACAGCATACGGCCGCACTGAGTGTATTGCATCAGCGACATTGGCAGCGGTGAGTCCACCGGCGAGAATAAGTGGTTTGCCGATGCTGCCCTCGGCCAGCCCCCAGTCGAAGGTGCGGCCGGTACCGCCGTGGCGCACTGGATCAAAACTGTCGAGCAACAGGGCCTGCGCATTGCTGAAGCGATGAGCCTCCGCCGCGAGGTCAGTGGCGTCGGTCATGCCTATCGCCTTGACCCAGGGCAGACCGAACTGCTCGCAGAACTCGGGAGATTCGCTACCGTGAAACTGCAGTGTCTGGCAACCAGACTCGCCAATAGCCCGCCGTACTTCATCAGCCGCCGGATTGACGAACAGGGCCACCCGAGTAACGAAAGGCGGCAATTCACGACAGATTTCAGCGCAGCGACCAGGACTGATCGCACGTATGCTCGGCGCGTAAAAGACGAAGCCCAGTGCGTCGGCACCCGCCTGCGCAGCCGCCAGAGCGTGCTCGGGTTCGCGGATACCGCAGATTTTTACACGCACTCGCTGCAATCGGGCAGACCTCCGAAGATAAATCGATCCCGGAGTATACATGTGCTCATGCCTGCATTAAAGACAAGAGACCTGTGTCAGATCTCAGGTGGGAATACGGCAGGCCCTTTGGGGAGTGCTGGCAGACAGAAGTGCGCCGGATAATCCACGCCGACAAGGTAGAGACCATGAGCTGGTGCTGTGATGCCGGCGCAGCGGCGGTCCCGCGAAGCCAGCACCTCAGAGATCCAGGAGACGGGGCGCGTGCCCTCACCTATCGGCAGCAGTGTTCCGGTAATGTTTCTAACCATGTGGTGGAGAAAGGCATTGGCCCGAAGTTGCAGCAGGACATAGTCGCCATGACGGCTGACATTGATTGAATGAAGTTCGCGCACTGGTGTCTTCGACTGACATTCCGCAGCACGCAGTGCGCTGAAATCATGCGTACCCAACAGCAACTGAGCAGCGTGGTGCATACGCTGCTCATCCAATGGGTAGTGAATCCACGTGCTTTGCCGATGGCGTTGGGCCGGCGGCACAGTCTGGTTGAGTATGACGTAGCGGTATTCGCGTGCGGTCGCACTGTAACGGGCATGAAACTCAGTCGAGACGGGGCCAGCCCACCGCACCACGATATCCGGCGGCAGGAAATGGTTGGTGCCGGCAACCCAGGCATGGGGAGAACGGGATGCAAGGGTATCGAAGTGGACCACCTGGGCGGTCGCGTGAACACCGGCATCCGTTCGGCCGGCACAACTGAGGGCAACGTCGTGCGCTGCCACCCGGCTCAGTGCCTTCTGTAAGGCACCTTGAACCGTGTCATGATCGGACAGTTGCGCCTGCCAGCCATGATAGAGACTACCTTGGTAGGCGACGACGAGGGCGATGCGACCAGCCGGAAGCGGCTCATTACTGAATCGTTCTAGAGCTGATCGCAAATCCTGCTTTCCCCGACATCCCTATTACCACCATCTTACAGGCCAGCGAGGAGTTCGTTGGCTTCTGTCTTCTGCTCATCGCTGCCTTCTTCGACAACTTCGAGCAGGATATCACGTGCACCATCCTTGTCACCCATATCGAGATAGGCGCGGGCGAGGTCCAGTTTGGTCGCAGCTTCGTCAGCATCTGACATGAAATCGAAATCATCTTCGATGTCTTTGCTTTCTACAACTTCGGCATCATCACCTGAGCCAGCAGGCGAATCTGCGGCAGTGGCCAGTGAATCCTCTGTCGCGCCGGCGTCAAGCTCATCCAACTCAAGGTCGCCATCATCAAGATCATCAAGATCTATGCTGTCGATATCGAGGTCGTCCATTTCAAGATCAGCCAGGTCCAGCGTCTCATCACGCCCTTCGCTCAGCTGTCGGTCGGCCGGCGTCGTCTCAGCCACTGGCGCCGCTGTGGGAATGGTATCTTCCTCATCGAGCTCAAGATCAAAGTCGGCAAGTTCGTCTTCGTCAGCTTCACTGAGCTCGAGATCCAGATCGCTGCTATCCAGTTCGATCTCGTCATCCGCCGAATCCAGTTCGATAGGCTCTTCCAAGGAAGCATTGATTTCGTCAGCAGCGGCCTCAGCAGCCTGCAGTGAGCGATCGAAATCGGTACTGCGTGGGTCGCCATTGCGGTCACCATCGACGCTCTCGAGTGTGTCGAGATCAAGTAAGTCTGCCTCGTCTTCGAGGCTGCTCGTCGACACGGCGGCTGGGGAACCATCTGCATCGTCGAGATCCAGATCGCTGATCCGGAAATCGATATCCAGATCATCGCTCTCATCAAACGCGCCCGATGTTGTGGTGTCGTCCAGGCTGAAACTCAGATCGCGAGTATTATCCGGCGAGTCAGGTGTCCTAGCTGCGATATCATAGCCGGAGTCTACATCCAGCTCGTCAAGCTCATCGCTGGCCGAAGGGGTGCTGCGATCAGAGGACTCGTCGGAATCTCCAAAAACATCCGCCAGATCGTCATCACTCAACTCATCTTCGGTATCCGGGTGTCCTGTTCTGGCGTAAGCCAACGTCGGTGAAGACGATGAGTTTCGCAGTTCTTCTTCCAGCGCCTCAAGCGAGGTATCGTCCGCTTCGTCGGCATCTTCGTCGGTGGCGATGTCATAGCGATTCATCACGCTCTGCGCTTCGACGATGGCGTCTTCGTCTTCACCAGCCATGATGCGATCGTAAGCCTGGTGCATGGCGGCTGTAGCACCAGCCATACCAAGCACATCAAGCAATTTAACCCGATAGCGCTGATTGTCAGGCTCTTTCTCGAGCGCATCTTCGAGCACTTGCCGAGCCTGATCTTCGCGGTCGTAGGCGAGGTAGACGTCGGCAGCAGCGACCGGGTCGGACTCGTCAGAGGCGGCATCTACGGCGCTGCGCGACATGCCGGCTCGTGATGCCGCTATCGCTGCGCCTGAAGGCCCGCTAGCAGCATTCTCAGCCAACTCATAATCGTCTGCTTCCTTGTTGGCCTTTCGACGGGACATGGCCCACAGTAGTAACAGTATCAGGAGCAGACCGCCAGCCAATGCCATTTGATACAGCGGATTGGACGCAATCTGGTCAAGCAGATTCTCAGGCTCTGCGGCAACCGGCTCTGCTGCTTCCCGTGGCTTAACCACTGGAATTTCTTCAGTCAATACCGCCACTTCGGCTGCAGGCTCATCGCCTGCGCCCTCGGTCATCTCACCAGCGGCCATTTCGGCTTCCGGGCTGGCAGGATCAATTGCGGTGGTTTCGCCTGCCTCGCCCTGAGGCGCGGCTGGGTCACTGCTCGTCATGCCATCAGCCGGGGCGCTGGCTTGTGTGGCAGGATCGCCTGCCTGTCCGCCTGCGCCATCTGCAGGCGAGGTTTCAGGCTGGGTTACAGTATTGGTGGCGGCCGGCTTCTCAGGCGAGCCCGCTGCAGAAGATGCCGCGCCTTCATTCTGAGTCCGCTGCTTGGCCAGTTGTGCCTGCAATGCCGCGAGCTCATCATCCTTGAGCTTCACAAGACGTTGCGCGGTCGCCAGCTGTTCCTGCACAGCGTCGAGTCGACTCTTCAGCTCTTCATTGGCGCGCGTCTGCTCCGCAAGATCCTCACCGAGCACAACCGGATCGGTGGCGCGAACGCTTGTACCCGTAACCTGCCCCTCACCGGAGTTGGCTTCAGAGCCGGTCGCTGTTCCACGCTCGTCAGCGAGAATTCGCATCTGATCCGTTCGGGACCCTTCGCTGCCTGTGATGACCTCGAATTCACGATTCTGCACCGCGAACTCGCTGGTCGCATCACGACGGTCGCGTTCGAGAATGGTTTGCTCATCCGGAATCTTCAGCATCTGGCCACGCTTGACCAGGTTGATGTTGTTGTTGACGAAGGCGTCCGGGTTCAGATCCTGAATCGCCAGCATCATCTGCTGTGGAGAAATCTGACTATTGGGCCGGGTCTTGAGCGCTATTTCCCACATGGTTTCATCAGCGCGAATGGGACCGTAAGCGTCAGTCTGTCCACCACCCTGCGGTGCCGAACTGGCTGGCACGGTGGAACGAGCCGTTTGTTGAGTGCTCGCGGCAGGCGTTTTCGGCGCAGGGGCGCTCTGTCGTGCCGGCGGCTGAGACGTCGTGTTCGCCTGGACGGTCTGTACCGGCGCAGCCGACGTTGTATTGTCGAGGCTATAGGTCGGCGGATCGATCAGCAAAGCATATTCACGAAGCAGACGACCGGAAGGCCAGTTCACTTCGACAAGGAAATTAAGGTAAGGCTCTCGTACCGGTTTTGAACTGCTAAGACGGATCACAGCGCCGCCAGTGTTCTTCCATTCGACCTTGAAGCGAACGTCATTGAGGAAGAACGCGCGATCGATGTTCGCCCGCCTGAACGCTTCCTGACTTGCCAGGGCCGTGACAATTTCAGACGGCTGCAGGCCCTCCGTGTTCACCAGCTCGATCTGAGCATCTAGGGGCTGGTTCAGCGACGAGTTGACGGTAACTTCGCCGAGGCCTAGTGCCTGTGCGATGCTGGCAGAGAGCGAGGATGCTGCGAAGAGTGCAACCGCGAACTTGCGAACCATAGCCATTTCCTTAGTGTCACAATACTGAGTCAAAGTAGTCCGCGGAGGTGAGCCCTGCAATTTTGCAGAGACAGGCAGAGCCTCTAGCGTACCTAGAATTGAAGTGTCTTATCGAAAGTAAGTATTGATGAGGGATCAGTTTTTTACAAGAAAATAGCCCGCGGGCTCCGCGGGCACACTTACGCCCCCGGGCTTGCGGGGCGAGAGAGGCATCAGGACGAGCTGATCAGAGCCTGCCGACCAGGATTGCCAGCATTCGGCGCAAAGGCTCTGCGGCACCCCAAAGGAGCTGGTCGCCAACCGTGAACAGGCTGAGGTAGTCATCCCCCAGTGAGAGCTTGCGGATGCGACCCACCGGGATCTGCAGGGAACCGCTGGCATAGGCAGGCGTGAGTTTGGCGCGGGTGGCTTCCGGCGTATTGTCGATGACTTCCACCCACTCATTTCCGCTGGCAATGATGTCTTCCAGGGCGCGAACCGACACACCCTTCTTCAGCTTCACCGTGACCGACTGGCTATGTGAGCGCATGGCGCCGACACGTACACACAAGCCATCAATCGGGATCGGGCGCTGGGAATTGCCAAGGATCTTGTTGGCCTCAACCCCAGCCTTCCACTCTTCACGTGTCTGACCATTGGCGACAAGACTGTCGATCCAGGGAATCACGCTACCAGCCAGTGGGGTACTGAAACACTCCACCGGAAAATCCTTGTCATGCATGCTGGCGATAACTTTCTGGTCGATATCCAGAATTGCACTGGCAGGATCGTCGAGCAGCTCGCGACAGTCACCATGCAGGCGCCCCATCTGCTGGAGCAGTTCACGCATATGGCGCGCACCACCACCAGAAGCAGCCTGATACGTGGTAGGATTTGCCCACTCCACAAGATTCTCGCGGAACAGACCGATGAGCCCCATCAGCATCAAACTGACCGTGCAATTGCCGCCGACATAAGTGCGAACGCCTGAGTCGAGGGCACGATCGATGACATTGCGATTTACCGGATCGAGAATGATGACCGCATCATCCTGCATTCGCAGCGCCGAAGCAGCGTCTAACCAGTAACCATCCCAACCAGACGCGCGCAGGTCCTTGAAGACCTGTTTTGTGTAATCGCCGCCCTGACAGCTGACCACGATATCCATCTCTGCGAGCGCCCTGATATCGGTCGCGTCCAGCAGTGGTCGCCCATCTGGACCAGCTTCGCCACCCTGCGACGTCGAGAAATAGCAGGCATCGATAGCATCGAGATCGCCACAGGCTTCAAGCCTGGACATCAACACCGAGCCAACCATGCCACGCCAACCTACAAGACCTACTTTCTGTTTCATGACTTCATCCATATCTATGGTGCATTCACTGAATCCAGATCGGAGAATTCAGAATAAGAATTTTCTGTGCGCCAGCTATGCCAGCGCGAGCGCAGCCACTACGGCTTCACCCATTTGCTTCGTGCTGACGCTCTGCCCTGGCACATCAGCAATATCTGCGGTTCGCAGACCCTGATCCAGCACTGCGCCTACCGCACGCTCAATGGCATCGGCTGCCTGCAGGGCCGCATCACTTCGGATTGAGTATCGCAGCATGAGCGCAGCCGACAGGATCGTCGCCAGCGGATTGGCCACGCCACGACCCGCAATGTCAGGTGCAGAGCCATGGCAAGGCTCATACATGCCCTTGTTGTCAGCATCGAGTGAGGCCGAAGGCAGCATACCGATCGAGCCAGTCAGCATCGCCGCCTCATCCGAGAGGATATCGCCGAACATGTTTCCAGTTACGATAACGTCGAACTGCTTTGGTGCACGAACAAGCTGCATCGCCGCGTTGTCGACGTACATGTGCGAGAGTTCGACGTCAGGATAGTCGGCAGCCATGCTTGTCACGATTTCACGCCAGAGCCGCGTCACTTCCAGAACGTTTGCCTTGTCGACAGAGCAGAGTTTGCCAGAGCGCTTGCGTGCAGCCTCGAACGCCACTGCAGCGATCCGGCGAATTTCCGGCTCACTGTAGCGGTAGGTATTGAAGCCTTCGCGGTCACCAGCCTCGTTGACATGCACGCCCCGTGGCTTGCCAAAATAGATACCGCCGGTGAGTTCCCGAACGATAAGAATGTCGAGACCCGACACGATTTCCGGCTTCAACGAGCTTGCCGCGGCAAGCTGAGGATACAGGATCGCGGGACGCAGATTGGCAAATAACTGCAGACCCGAACGCAGGCCGAGCAGGCCGTTTTCCGGACGCTTACCGGCCTCAATGGCATCCCATTTGGGTCCACCGACTGCACCGAGCAGAATGGCATCCGCAGCGCGAGCCTTGTCCATCGTTTCATCTGGCAGCGGCGTGCCATGGGCATCTATGGCCGCACCACCGACCAGACCATGCTCGATCTGCAGACCAAGCCCGAAGAGCTGATCGACACGATTCAGCACCTTGGCAGCCTCAGCCATAATCTCTGGGCCAATTCCATCGCCCGGGAGTAACAACACTGAACTCATACTCAATTTTCCATATGGGATTACGACGTGGGCGAGCTTAGACGCCAGCGCTTTCTACGTCGGTGAACATCCAGGGGGTGATCTGCTTACGCTGCTGCTCATAGGCGCGAATGGCATCGCTTTCCTTCAGCGTCAGACCTATTTCGTCCAAACCTTCCAGTAAGCACTTCTTGCGGAAACCATCGATTTCGAAATCGAACACCAGTTCATCAGCGCTGCCACCGAACACTGTGACCGTCTGAGCCGGCAGGTTTATGGTGACTTCACAGCCAGGCACCCGTGCAACCGCGTCGAACAAGATCTTTACCTCTTCTTCTTTCAGAACAATAGGTAACAAGCCATTCTTAAAGCAGTTATTGAAGAATATATCAGCAAAGCCTGGCGCGATGATCGAACGGAAGCCGAAGTCTTCCAATGCCCATGGCGCGTGCTCACGTGACGAACCGCAGCCAAAGTTTGGACCGGCCAGTAACACGCTCGCCTCGTCATAAGGCTGCTTGTTGAGCACAAAATCAGGGTTCAGCGGGCGCTGACTGTTGTCTGCATCAGGCTGGCCTTCATCGAGATAACGCAACTCGTCGAACAGATTCGGTCCGAAGCCGCTGCGCTTGATCGACTTCAGGAACTGCTTCGGGATAATCATATCTGTATCAACGTTGGCACGATTGAGCGGCGCCACGATACCCGTGTGAACAGTGAACTTTCTCATGCCGCAACTCCGTTGGGTGACTCGCCAGCTGACAAATGATCAGGATCAACAGGTTGCAGTGTTCTTATGTCAACGAAGTGACCGAATACGGCCGCTGCCGCCGCCATGGCAGGCGATACCAGATGCGTGCGACCACCAAAACCCTGTCGGCCTTCGAAATTGCGATTGGAGGTCGAGGCGCAATGCTCACCCTGCCCCAGTTTATCCGCGTTCATGGCCAGGCACATCGAACAGCCAGGCTCACGCCAGTCCAGACCAGCTTCACGGAATATCACATCAAGCCCTTCGGCTTCTGCCTGCCGCTTGACGAGTCCGGAACCAGGCACAACGAGCGCCTGCTTGATAGTCGATGCAACCTTGCGACCCTTCACGACGGCCGCAGCCTCGCGCAGGTCTTCTATGCGCGAATTCGTGCAGCTGCCGATAAAGACGCGGTCGAGCCGAATGTCAGTGATTGCCTGACCCTCGCTCAAACCCATGTAGCTCAGTGCCCGCGCCCGCGAGTCAGCATTCTGCTGCACACGATCTGCGCTGCGCTCGCTACCATCAGGCACGTTTTCATCAACAGCAACCACCATCTCAGGCGAGGTGCCCCAGGTGACCTGTGGGGCCAGGTTACTGATATCGATCTCGACCACGGTATCGAAGTGGGCACCCGCATCACTTGTGAGTGTGCGCCAGTAATCTACCGCACGATCCCACTCTTCCGGATCGTCATTGCCGGGGCTGAATGGCCGACCGGCGAAATAATCGATGGTGGTCTGATCAACGGCAATCATGCCTGCTCGTGCACCAGCTTCTATAGCCATGTTGCAGACCGTCATTCGACCTTCCATCGAGAGCGCTTCAATGGCTTCGCCAGCGAACTCTATCGCGTGACCATTACCGCCAGCGGTGCCGATTCGACCGATGATTGCCAGGACGATGTCCTTGGCATAAATACCCTGTGGCGCCTTGCCGGTGACCCGCACCAGCATATTCTTCATTTTCTTCGCAACGAGACACTGGGTTGCCAGCACGTGCTCGACTTCGGAAGTACCTATGCCGTGGGCCAGCGCACCGAACGCGCCATGCGTGGAGGTATGCGAGTCGCCGCAGACTACGGTCATGCCTGGCAGCGTTGCACCCTGCTCCGGACCGATCACATGGACGATGCCCTGACGCATGTCGTTCATCCGGAACTCGAGGATGCCGAAATCGTCACAATTACTATCCAGCGTCTGCACCTGTATGCGCGAAACCGGATCGACGATGCCACTCACGCCCGCGCTCTGGTTCTCAGTGGGCACATTGTGATCGGGCGTGGCAATGTTGGCACTGATGCGCCAGGGCTTGCGCCCGGCGATCCGCAGCCCTTCAAAGGCCTGCGGCGACGTGACTTCGTGTAGCAGTTGTCGGTCGATGTAGATCAGTGCGCTGCCGTCATCGCGCTGGGTGACGACGTGGCTGTCCCATAACTTGTCATACAGGGTCTTGGCGGACCTATTATTAGACCTATCTATCGACATATACGCTCGCAGACCTGGTGGTCTTCCTCAAAAAACGGCTCATCATGCTACGCTTCGAGGCCCGAAAATTCAATGCTGCGGGGCTACGAGCCCCGGCAAACGCACGCGCCCGCTCAGGCTGGAGCAGCCTTTACCGCACGACACCAATACGTCTCGGGACCACAGGACCGCCAGCCAAGCAGCAGCACGAGCATGGCAGCGGCGGCTGATGCGGCCGCAAAATAGAAGGTATCGCCAGCAGAATAATGAAAAGCAATCTGCCCGCTTGCCCAGGCTCCGACGGCACCCCCAGCCCCGAAACTGACAGCGCTGTAGAGCGCCTGCCCTTGCCCCGCGACCGAGCCTCGCCCGAAGGCGCGGTGCACGAACTCAATCGATACGGCATGAACGCAGCCAAAACTAAGGGCGTGGCCGAGTTGAAATAGCAGCAGTAGCCACACCTGATCGGCCAACTCGGCGATTCCCCACCAGCGCAGCGCCGTTAGCGTCAACGCAGCAAGCATGAGAACGCGCAAGGAGTAACTCTTCAGGAAGCGATGCATCACCAGGAAGAGCCCAACCTCTGCCAACACGCCGACAGCCCAGAGAATACCTATAATATCAAATGAGTAGCCCACGTTTTTAAGGTGGATTGTAAAGAAGGTATAGTATGGACCGAAAGAGAGCTGAACGAGGAATGCTATTATGAAAAACAATATGATAGGGATACTTTTGAATTCTTTTGTGAAGACCTTGAGCACATCCCTGAAGCCCATCCCGCCGGTCGAGTCAGGCGCATGAATCATCAGTGAGGACCATAGCAGAGCGGCCATGAGCAGGATCATGGCATACGGCAGCAGGGCCAGGCCGAAATACTCGAAAACGGCACCGAGCCCGATCACTACAGCGATGAAGCCGACCGAGCCCCACAAGCGGATTCGGCTGTAATGATGCTGCCGCCCCTGCTCACGGAGCGCCGACAGAGTGATGACTTCAAACTGAGGCAGCACTGCATTCCAGAACGCGCTGAAGAAGACCATGAGGATGAGCAGCGGCCAGAAGCTTTCAAGCATCGGGAAGACGAGCAGCGCGACCAGGGCGAAACTGATCCCGACGCGAATCAGTCGCAGCCGCCGACCGGTGGCATCGGCAACGATGGCCCAGAGGTTGGGCGCAAGTATTTTGGTGACCATGACAGAGGCCACCAGCAGGCCAATCTCTGCATGATTCAGCCCAAGCAGGCGAAAATAATCAGGCAGAAACGGCGCTATCGTGCCGACCAGCGCAAAATACCAGAAATACGCTGCCGAGATGGGTCGAAAAGAAGCGCTCACTGGCGCCTTACGGTGTTTTCTTCTCGCGCGCTACACGCTCGATGTCTGGCGTCTCGACCTGTACACCCATGTTCTGACCACGGTGTCTCAGCATGTGATCCATGAGGGTCAGTGCCATCATGGCTTCGGCAATCGGTGTAGCACGGATACCTACACAGGGATCATGCCGACCAAGCGTGCGCACCACGACCGGCTCACCAGCCACATTGATGCTGTCACCCGGCAGATGCAGACTGCTCGTGGGCTTCAGCGCAATACTGGCGACAATGGTCTGACCGCTGCTGATGCCGCCGAGAATGCCGCCCGCGTTGTTCGAAAGAAATCCTTCAGGCGTGAGCAGATCGCGATGCCGGCTCCCCTTCTGACTCACCGAGTCGAAGCCTGCGCCAAACTGCACGCCCTTGACCGCATTAATGCTCATCAGGCCGTGCGCGAGCTCTGCATCCAGCCTGTCGAACACCGGCTCGCCCAGACCAACAGGCACGCCCGTAGCTGTTACCGTAACCTCGGCACCAACTGAGTCGCCTTCCTTGCGCAAGGCATCCATATAATTCTCGAGCGCTTCTACCTGTGCAGAGTTGCCACAAAAGAAGGCGTTATTGTCGGTTTCGGCCCAGTCGAAGGTTTCATCTTCGAAGTGACTCAGGCGAATTGGTCCCAACTGGGAGAGATAGCCGCGGACCTGTATACCGTACTGCTCCAGAAGGTATTTTTTTGCGATCGCACCGGCTGCGACCCGCATGGCCGTCTCTCGGGCTGAGCTTCGACCGCCACCGCGGTAGTCACGAAAGCCGTATTTGTGCCAGTAGGTGTAGTCGGCATGGGCCGGACGAAACACGTCACTGATATTCGAGTAGTCCTTGGATTTCTGATCGGTATTGCGAATAAGCAGCCCGATGCTGGTTCCAGTGGTCTTGCCTTCGAATACGCCAGAGAGAATTTCGACCTCATCCGGCTCCTTTCGCTGGGTGGTATGGCGAGAGGTACCAGGCTTACGGCGATCGAGGTCGACCTGAAGATCTTCGGCACTGAGCGTCATGCCCGGCGGGCAACCGTCAACGATGGCGCCTAGAGCGGGCCCGTGACTCTCGCCAAAGGTGGTGACTGTAAAAAGCTTACCGAAGCTATTGCCTGACATAGACGCTGAATGCCCTGATATTGATTGAAATCGAACGCGCCAGTGTAGCCGCTTAGCCTTCGAAGTTCAGCAGCTGTTCTCTGGAAACGATGAATACGCCCTCCGAACCACGCTCATCCTCAGGACTTTCCTCAAGCTCGGGTATCACGAGCGAAAGCCTTGGAAAGGCTTCGAGCAGCCTGGGGAGACTGTTGCCGATTTCGCAGATGAGTATGCCATCGTCGGTCAGGTAGTCAGGTGCCTCACGCAGCAGCCGCCTGGTGAAATCGAGACCATCTTCACCTGAGGCCAGCGCAAGCTCCGGCTCATGTGCATACTCGGGCGGCAAATCGGCCATGTCCTCGGCGTCAACGTATGGCGGGTTACAAAGAATCACGTCGAAACGCTTGCGATAATCGCCGAGACCTGCGAACAGGTCGCTGTGAATCACCGTGGCGTCGCTGAGCCCATAGCGCGCGACATTTCGCCTTGCGAGTTGGAGTGCAGCCTCAGATATATCGCTGAGCACAACCGTGGCTTCCGGGAAGGTCATTGCGGCAGCTACGCCAATGCAGCCTGAGCCACAACAAAGATCGAGAATATGAGTCGGTGCATTGCCGCCTAGCCAGGGCTCCAGCTGGTTTGCCAATAGTTCGCCCAGATGTGAGCGCGGGATAAGCACGTTGCGGTCGATATGGAAAGGCAAGCCCATGAACCAGCCTTCACCAAGCAGATACGGCACCGGCTCCCGTGCCTCTACGCGGCGTCGAAGCAGCTCAAACAGATGCAGCCGCTCGGAGACCAGCAGTTTGGCATCGAGTAGGCGATCATCACCTTCAGCCGGCAGATGGAGTGCGCCGAAGACGAGTCGAATGGCTTCATCCCACACATTATCGGTGCCATGACCAAAGTGAACTTCGTGCTGTCGAAACAGCGAGCAACTCAGACGAACCCAATCGCGAACAGTCGCCATCGCCTCAAGATCAGCCGCTTCAAGTGGATTGATTTCAGTCATTGCCAGCATCTCCAGCCGGTAGCCATACCAATTCTACATAGCGCACGAGCCCACCCACTTCCGCATCGACGCTCGACCTGTCCGAGATGGGAGCCAGGTTCTGCAACTGGTCTCGCCACGGACCTATGGTCAGGGCCTCGACTTCATCCAGCTGCACATATCGGCGGCGGAGATAGGTTCGCACCAGACTGCCGAGCTTCGCAGCTTCCCGGTAGTTTCGCTTGGCGTCGATATTGGGCTGCTCACTGAAACTGCCGATGATGATGCGTCCCGACCTGCTGTCGAAGCCGAGCGAAGCTACTTCCGCGAACCACTGCTCAAGCCGTGAATCGAAGGTCCTGCTGGACTGTACGCCTTCAGCCGTGACCACCAGAGTCCGCACATCACCAGCCGTTTTCAGTAGCTTATCAAAGCGCTTTATCTCGACGAGCGCCTCTGGGTCTATCGTTATCGGGAGCGGTGTCGGTCGCTCGGTCTCCGCAGTCGGTGGCCTTGTTTCGGGCGAGGGCAAGTCACCTCGCCTGGCGTTAAGCTGAGTGGAGAGCAGTTTCGCGTCGCCCTCGAGCGCCAGTACCCGCTCGTAGCGAATCTGTTCCACATGCGCGTACAGCCGCTGGTTGCCACGACGAATGACGTAGGCTGTTACGAGATAGCTGTCGTCCCCTTCCCACAGACGAGCGGCCAGATATCGCTGATTCCGGTCACGCCCATAGAGAATCCTTCGATCAAATACCGTATTCGCCCAGTCATTGCTACGCCCGCAGTTCCGGGCCTCGCATTTGAACAGGAGCAGCCCGCTCTGACGACTGACCTCTGCCATGTAATGCTCGAACACTTCGTCGACGTCGTGGCGCTGGGGAATTTCATAGGTGGCGGTAACACGGTTTCCACTGACTCTCACGGCGCCAACGGCCCTGAGTCCACTGTTGCTGTCTGAAACCCGGCCGGTCATGACCTCATATTCAGGCTTGTTGTCTTCGCTGCTGCTCTCAAGTTCCGAGAACGGAAACGGACTCAGGAGCAGGTCCTTTGCCCATAGCGAATGGCAAAAGACCATGAGCACCAGGAGGCATATGCTTCGCATCATGAGGTGCTCCGAATTTGCTTAAGGAAGGCCTGGATGTGTCGCGCCATGGCGGCATAATCTCCATCCAGATGACCGTGATGGTTACCTTCGACGGTGACGACCTGTAGGAAACCGGCGCTGCCACCGAGTGTCTCTCGCAAAATCCGCAGGCGATCATTGCGACTCTCATCGGGCGATATGAAACCCTTGCTGGTTACGATCAACAGTGTGGGTAATGTCTGGTTCTTCAGTAGATCAATGACCTGCGGCTCGGTCATGCGTTGACTCGAGGGTAAACGCAGACGGGGATCTGAGCGCCAGGTCCAGCCTCCATCGCAGGGCTTGAGCGCCCTGGTCACGAGCGCTTCGGCAGCAGACTCGGAAAGCCCGCCAAAACCCAGCATTCTCGCTTTGCAGACGGCGTCGATACTCGGGTAAACCGGTCGTTCGTTATCCAGGCGACGCCGCTTGCGCGCCTTGACGAGGAATTTCTGTAACTGCGCCGCTGTCTCTTCCGCGGGCCCACTGAGAGGGCCGAGTGCTTCGATACTGATCAGACCGGTCACGCGCTCCGCCGCTACTGCGGCATAAGTCAGGCTGATCACACCACCGAGCGAATGACCGAGCAGATAGAGTGGTCTTGTTGCCGCCACTTCGCCATTCTCGACCGCAGACGGCTCGCAGTTGAAGGGAAAGCCCGCACTAGCCTCGCCAGTGAGCCAGTCGATTACGATGTCGAGCGTCTGAACATAATCGACAACATGGTAGCCCCCACCCGGAGGACGATGCTCGCTCAGACCATGCCCAGGGAGATCGATTGCCAGCACATCCGCATCCTGCGCCAGTAGCGGGGCGATGCGATGGAAAGACTCCGCATTGTCCAGCCAGCCGTGCAAAGCCAGAAAACAGGGTCGGTTTGCTAGGGGCTTAGTCGCGGTACTCCAGTAGAGTGCCGCCAGTTCGCCCACCGCCGTCGGGATGCTGAAGGCCTGCGCAGCTATGGTCTCTGACGATGCCTGCATCGCTCAGTTCACCGGGATTGCGCGATCGAACAGTTCAAAGAAGTTGTTCCGAGTCTGCTCAGCGATCACTGCCGGCGCCACACCCTTAACCTCAGCCATGCAATGCGCCACTTCAACCACCCACTTCGGCTGATTGCTCTTACCTCTGTAGGGCATGGGCGCCAGATACGGCGAATCGGTTTCGATCAACAGGTTTGACAGCGGCAGCGCCTTTACTGTGGCCCTGAGATCGGCAGCATTCTTGAATGTGATGATGCCTGAAAAGGAAACGTAGAAGCCGAAATCGACGGCTGCCTGAGCCATTTCGAGGGTATCCGTGAAGCAGTGCAATACACCGCGGAGCCCCTGCCCCACATAGGCCTTCAGCAGCCTCAAGGTGTCCTCACGAGCTTCCCGACTGTGTACGATGACTGGCAGACCGAGTTCGCATGCCGCAATGAGTTGGGTTTCGAAGCGATTGAGCTGATCCTGCCTGTTGCCCTGCCCTTTGAAGTAGTCCAATCCGCACTCGCCAATCGCCACCACTTTCTCGCTGCTGCCCGCAAGCTGTATCAGCGTATCGACACTGGGGTCGATGCTGAACTCGTCTTCACCCAGTGGGTGCACGCCGACCGAGCACCAGACATCATCGTGAGCATCGGCCACGGCCCTGACCGCTTCAAAGTTATCGAGATCAATATCGACACAGAGAAAACCGTCGACGCCACGGCCACGTGCCTCTTCGAGCGCCGCAGCCAGGCGGCTTGCATAAATATCGGGTGTGGCGGCATCGCCCAGATCGAGACGGTCGAGATGGCAATGAGAATCTATGAACTTCAATGAGGAACCTTTCGTTGGCAACACGGAAAATAGGCAACACTGGAATCTGGTTTAGATTCAAAGTCTGCCCATTGACCGAAGCGAACGCAAGCGCTCTCTACATGGTGTGGGTCGGTCGGTCGCTCCCCAGCGCACCAGCGAGATAGGTTTCGATTTTGCCTTTGGCGATTTCATCGTCACCGGTGAACTGTATACCGATGCCCGCAGCCTTGTTGCCCTGGGACCCTTTGGGCGTGAGCCAGACGACCTTGCCAGGGATAGGTATCTTGTCAGGCTCATCCATCAGCGACAGCAGGAGGAAGACCTCGTCACCATAGAGGTAGGTCTTGCTCGTGGGAATGAACAAGCCACCGCGCTTGATGAAGGGCATGTAGCTCGCATACAGTACGCCCTTATCCTTGATCGTGAGCGTCAAGATGCCGCTACGTCCGCCTGAAGGAATCATAAAATCTGTTCCGCGTCGTCAACTATTGATAATCGGTCTGACAATAGTCAGACTTTCAGAAGTATAGTCAAACTTGCGCTGAGAGCCACAGTCGGGCTGCTGCTTCTGAGCGGCTGTTCCCGCGAGGAGACAACGCCCCCAGTTGGCGCGGTCAGCTCGAGTGGCGACAAAGTGGTGATCATCAGTTCGCTCAAACCCTTCGCATTACTTATCGACGAGGTCTACGGCGATGTCGTCGAAAGCAGCTATCTGGTACCACCAGAGCAGTCGCCCCACCACGTGACCCTGAAACCGTCTGCGGTCAATCGCCTCAGGGGCGCCGACCTGGCCTTATGGGCGGGGCCAGAGCTCGAGAGTTTTCTCCCCAACCTGCTGGATCGGTTCGAGTTCAAAGCGCTTGGCGCCGAACCAGCGTCGATACCGCCAGACGGGGCCCGCTTTCAGCTCGCTGCGCTTACAGTTCTTCCGAGCCACCTGCTTGTCGAATACCAGGATGGGAAGGAAATCGCCGAAGACAAAGAGCAGCCTGAACAAGACGGGCATAGCCATGCCCTTGGCAGCATCGACCCCCACTTCTGGTTGAGTCTGGACGCTGTCGAGGCCCTATTGATAGCCCTTGAGCCAGTTATCGTGCGCTTGCACACAGGTAACGCGCAGGCCGACACGGCACGCGAGGCGCCGACCAGAGAAAAACTCAGCTCCGCACGAGAGAGATTCATAGATAAGCTGAGATCGTCGTTCCCCTTGCGCGGATCAGAGATCGTAGACAAATTTCCGCTGATTTATAGCTATCACCCCGCCTTCAACTATCTCCTGGCGGATCTTGGCATTCCTGATGAAGGCTATCTGACGAAGAATCCCGAATCGGGCGTGCCCCCGTCCGCAATTGCCGCATTCCTGGAAGCCGCATCGCAAAACGAAGTTTGTATGCTGGCCGAGCCACAGTACCGGCAACCGGTCGAGCGTCTGATGGCCCGATTAGCCGACGATGCGCATGCTCGGACAAGGACGGTTGTAGCAGACCCGCTGGGCGTGGAGGCTGCCAGTTTCTCTGAACTCTATGGCAATGTTCGTAAAGCGCTTAGAGCCTGCCTGGGCGCTGAACCTCTCACCACCCAGCCCGCTGCCTAGCGCCCTGTCGAATTGTCTGAGGCCGGCTCAGAGCTTCTGGACGGCGGCTGAGCGCTGGATAGCAGCTGCCAACCATAGCGATTGAAGAATTTGACTGCAGAGCGCAGGAACAGACGGATGTGCGTCAGGCCCTTGCGCCCCGCGCCACCACCGTAGTGACTGATACGCAGCGTTGGCAGAGCGACCACCCGCCCGAGCATGCCAGCCCGCAGCGACAGGTCGTAATCTTCGAAATACAGAAAGAAATCTTCCGCAAAACCGCCCAACTGCCTCCAGCATGAGGTCGGCAAGATCATGCAGCAGCCGCTGACCAGCAGCGGCTCGTAGGGTGTGCCGGCATCGCGCTCAGTATGCATTTCGTAAAAAGCACGGTCACGGCTGGCCGCCCGAACACCCAGGAACCGGCTCGCAAAGGTCAGTGCGCCGGGATACCGCTTGTGCAGGTATTGCGCCTGACCGGTCTCGGGATCTGAAGCATCGGGTGCGAGCAGCGCGACATCAGGCCGCTCCTGCAGGTAGAGGACTGCGTTCAGCAGCATATCTTCCGCCAGCAACACATCGGGGTTCAGTACGATGACATAATCGCTTGCCGAATCATTAAGCGCCAGGTTGTTGGCCGACCCGTAGCCAAGATTGGCACTGCTGTAGATGATCTCGAGGTGGACCCCAACATGTGCCAATACCGCCTTCAACTGAACCGAATAGCGCTGCAGATGGTCACCGGTGTTATCGACGATCGTAATAGTGAGCTGTGTATCGGGGAGAGAGGTCTGCAAATGTCGAAAGGCATCGGCAAGCGAGCTCAAGGTGCCGCTCAGACGGCCAATATCTGAAAAGAAACTCACGATGGCGACGTCGAGTCTGAGGCCATTGACCGCCCTCATCTCACTGGAGAGGTCGTTGACGCGGCTCCCTCTACTATTCGCCATCGTTGAGGATTTCCAGCACACCCCTACCGGGCTTCCAGTTTGACGGGTACTCCACACCACTGATGTCGACTTCCAGGTCGCCAAACAGCTTCTCCGCGAAGCCGAGCTTGTCGGCAATTCGCCTGGCAAGGCGACCAGGCAGCGCGTCATGAGCGAATGTCCTGCATTCCACGCCGAGCTGTGAACAGATGTATCGATACAGGGCTTCGGTGGAGTATGGGTGCGGATCTGCGACCAGAAGAATTTCCTCCTTGTTTTGCGAGCTGGCACACGCTTCTATCAAGGATACTAGGGTGGGCAGGTGAATCAAACTTTTACGGTTGCTTACGCCTTCGAGTGGCAGTGGCAAGCCTACGCGCGCAGCTATCTTCAGCAGACCCAGATTACCTTTGAAATCTGCGCCATACACCAGGGGAAAGCGCAGAATTGAGCACGCCATACCGGATTGACTGCAGTGGCGCAGCAGCGCAACTTCACCGGCGCGCTTGGAGCGCCCATACTCGGTATCGGGATCCGCAAGCGTGTAGCGGTCAATCTTACCGCAATCAGAGGGGAAAACCTTGATCGTGCTGAGCAGTATAAAGCGCTGAACATTATGTCTGGCGCACTGCGCTGCAAAGGCATCCACGCCCTCTGAATTGACCAGGTAGAAGGCTGGATCAGACTTGGCTGCATGGGCCGCCCCTGCGCAATGGATCACGACCTCCGCACCCTCAAGCCATGATTCATCGGAAGAGTCAGTGATCGCTGTCAGATCAGGTACTACGACAACATTCAGCGTGTTGGGATAACGGGCCACTTCATCCGTGAGCGTCTGGCTGGCCGCGCTGGTTCTGACCACGGCCGTGAGCTCGTGGCCAGCCAACAGGCAGGCGCGGACAACGGACCGGCCAATGAAGCCATTCGCGCCGGTAACAACAAGCTTCATTTCCGCGCCAGCATGCGCGCCCGCTGGGCGCGGTAGCCGAGCGATTTGAGCCTGTAGCGAACGAGGAGCGCCAGCAGGAAGACTGAGCCCAGGCCAGCCAGTGCCAGCTGGAGTTCGAGGTCCGGTCGCATGGTCGCGAGCAGACTCAGTGGCAGCAGCGCGATCAGGGTGACCAGGAAGTACAGCACACTGACAGCTGCATGCGAGCCCAGACGGTCAACCATCTGCTGATAAATATGATGCCGATGGGCAGTAGTAACGTTTTCGCCACGAACCAGGCGCAGAATGACAGTATGTCCGGCGTCGACCAGGAAGAGCATGAGCAGGAGTGGCAGCGAAGCCCAGCTGATCTCGGTCATCATCGGCAGCACGAGCGAAAGGGCCGCAAACAGCCAGCCCAGGAAGGTGCTGCCGACATCGCCCATAAACAGCGAGGCAGGCGCCCAGTTGAAAATCAGGAAGCCGAAGACACTCAGGGCAAGCCAGATGCCGGCCATCATCCAGCCGGTCTCACCGGTGAGATAAGCCAGCGCCGCGATACCGCCACCCATGATCACAGCCTGACCAGCCGCCAGGCCATCAATACCATCCATGAAGTTGTAGGCGCTGGTCACCCCGGTGAGCCAGAGGACACCGAGCGGGAAAACGAGCAGGCAGAACAGGACATCGATCTGATGCAGTGGCTCCAGCGCCAGTAACATCCAGACAATGGAACCGAGTGCAATGACGCCCTGCCCCAGGAATCGCAGGCGGGCAGACAGTCCGCGGAAGTCATCTGCCAGCCCCAGAGCAGCAACCAACCCGCCGCTGACGGCGAGAAGCGTAGCGAAATGCACCTGTAGCCAGAGCAATCCGAGCGAGATAAGCAATACGAAAAAAAGACCGCCACCACGTGGCGTCGGCACAACATGCGAAGACCGGCTGACGGGCGTATCGACGACAGCAAGTCGTCGCATCACAGCTCGACACGCCCAGGCCCCCAGAGCAGAAATTATCAGCAACGCCGCAAGGACTATAGCCTTGTGATCATGGATCACATCAGTCAATTCAATCATGGGACCAATATATAAGAAGTGCGAAGTGATGTCCGACGCCGGTCAGGCTATTTTGACGACCTTTGCACCTGACTGAGTATCGGCCGGAAGGCTTAGAGGGCGTGTCGGCGTGTTTAGGCTTTGGTGCCAGACCAAATCGGCACAGTCGCCGGCAGGCTCGTAACCGAGTGGTGCCAGTCTGAGCAAGCTGGTCATCGCCTCACAATCGAACTTGTCGCAGGCTCTGGTCACACGCCGCAGCAAATCCTGCACCTCCGCCCATTCCAGCGAAGGCTCTCTTACCGTGAGTATCCGCGGATGACGGGTTTGCTGACTGTCTTCGGTGATCAACAACTCTTCATACAGCTTTTCACCAGGACGAAGGCCGGTGTACACGATTTCGATGCCCTCAGCCGAGTCCACACCACGCACTTTGTGACCCATCAGGCGAATCATTTTCATGGCGAACTGTGCGATATTGACCGGTTTACCCATGTCGAGCAGAAACAGAGAACCTGACTCCAGCTCGGATCCCAGCGCGCCGGCCTGGATAACCAGACCTGCTGCTTCTGGAATCGTCATGAAATATCGGATGACATCCCGATGAGTGACCGTAACGGGGCCGCCATTACGAATCTGTTCCCTGAAGAGAGGCACCACCGAGCCAGAGGAACCAAGAACGTTACCAAAGCGAACAATGGAGAACTTGGTCTGCGAATCGCGCTTGGCCATGCCCTGCAGCACCAGCTCGGCAAGCCGCTTTGATGCACCCATGACATTCACAGGACGCACAGCCTTGTCGGTGGAGACCAGCACGAATGAGTCGACGCCAGCCGCAAGCGCTGCTTCAGCGGCGTTGTAGGTGCCCAGCACATTGTTGCGCACACCCTCGATCATGTTCTGCTCGACGATGGGCACATGCTTGTAGGCTGCCGCATGGTATAGCGTCTGAACGCCGAAACTTGACACGATGGACTTCAGGCGCGCAGCCGACTGCACGGAGCCGAGCACAGGAATCACTTCGATTCGCGAGTCCAGTTTGGCCTTCATGCCAGTGAGTTCGTGGCTGATCTTGTACAGCGCGTACTCGCAGATATCCAACAGTACGAGCTTCTTGGCACCCTGCTTGACGATCTGTCGGCAGAGCTCGGAACCTATGGATCCACCCGCGCCTGTGACCATTACACATCGATCGGTAATCGGCATCGATACCAGCTCGGAAAGGCCTGGGACCGGGTCCCGACCGAGCAGGTCCTCGACTTCAATATCTCTCAGCTCGCCAATGCCATGATTGCGGTACACCAGATCTTCAAAGCTGGGAATAGTCTGCACTTTCAGACCAAAGGGCTCAAGAAAGAGCAATATTTCTGCCCTGCGTGCATGCGACGCCGAGCTGATGGCCAACAGAATGCGGCTTACCCCATGCTGCTCGACCAGTGTGCTGAGATTACGGGCCGGGTGTACCGAAAGCCCACTGATCGTGGTCTTCTGGATGGCACGGTTGTCGTCGATAAAGGCGACCGGTTCAAAAAGAGGCTGATGCTGCAGAGCTGTCAGAAGCTGATGGCCAGCGGAGCCGGCGCCGTAGATCACCACGCGTTCACGCTCGTAATTATTCGCCTTGCCTGCGTTATAGCGCATGATGATGGCGATAAGGCTGCGCAGGCCTATCCTGAAGCCGCCCACGAGCATGATCACCATCATGAAATAGATGATCGGGACAGATCGTGGAATGAAGGCATCGGTGACAGACGTCATCATCAGCAGCATCAGCGACGAGAAGATAGCGCCGGAGATGACCGATGACAGAGCACGCTGGCTCAGGAAACGAACCATGGCCTTGTACAGACCCAGCAGTGCAAAACAGCTGATGCTGGCAAAGATGGTTACCGCAAACGCGATGAAGTGCGCACGCGTCGGGTCAAAAAGAGATTCCAGCCTGAGACTATAGGCTGCTACGGTAGCCAGAAGAAGCAGCAGTGCGTCGATGAGGACGAGAATCACCTGCTTTGGCCGCCGGTCGAGGGTCAAAAGCGTATTAATCAATCCGTTCTGCTTCATGCAATCATTGTCCGCCTATCCATTGCTTAGCAGCTCCATTGGCCGAATATGGTCCGACAGCTTCTCTGAGGAGGTCGGGGCTCGAGCTAACTGGTCCACGCGGACGACTTGATGAAGCCGCGTCTGCCGATCGCAAATATACAACAGCATAGACCATGATCAGGCAACGGCAGCAGTTTTACAATGTGACAAACCCATACATCGCCCACCCTAGACCGAACTCACTACAGCGGTTCGGCTTGATGAGACGGACTAGGAAGCCCAACTGTTCACTGCCTCCTTCCCATACTTCTTGCGCCAGGCGTTAAGCGTCTTGTGATTACCACCACGAGTCTTCACCTCTTCACCAGTTTTCGGATTCCGATAGGTCTTCAGTGTTCTGGTGCTGCGCTTACGCTCGCCACCACTGTCTCCGGTGCCTGATTCGAGATTCCACATACGCAATACGTCGGTGGCAGAGAAGCCGTATTCATCCATGAGCGCAGATAATTTCTCCTTGAACTCATTGGCGCGTTGGACCGTTTCATTCTCCGAGAGCGTCGCCAGCTTCTTCTGTAATGCCTCTATGGCATTTTTTGTTTCAATATAATCCACAAACTTGCTCATTACATCGTCCTTCTTACATGTTGGCGTTATAAATAAACGGTGCCTATTATTAATGGAAGATCAGACGAGTGCAATTTAAATCTTGGAATCAGCTGCCGGTATCTGGGTACTTCTTATCTGCGCGTAATTCAGCACACCGACAAATATGCTTCCACCAATAAGGTTACCGGCCACTGCAGTTGCAATAAAAAATGCTGCCTGCTGAATTGTAAAGTGTGGCGCAACAAGCAGTGCGGCAAACATTTCGACCGCACCAGCTATAGAATGATGTAGCCCGCCCAACCCAATGAGGAAGGTCACGATAAATATGGCGATGATATGACTGGTCGCATCTGCGCTGGCCCGTAAAAGCCAGGCACCGATAGCCATTAGCCATCCCGCCAGTACAGCGCTGAGCAACAGATCCTTGAAAGGATAGCTTACGAGGTGATGTCCTATTGCTTCATAGCCAGCTGAAGCGCCAATGACTACATCTGAAGACGTAAGCAGCAAGGCGCCACTGAAGGCGCCAAGTAAATTACCGAGGATGACCGTAGCCCAGAGACGTAATAAACGTTTGGGGCTCGCTCGTTTATCGAGTACTGGATAAATTGCGGTGGCGGTGTGTTCGGTAAACAACTGCGTGCCACTGAAAATACACAGGATAAATCCAAGCGGATAAACAAATGCCACAGCAACCCGGGAAACAAATGGCATGTCGGCATCGGCGAGCCCGGAAACCACCAGGGCGACTGCCATAACAGTAAAAGACAGTATAAGGGCTGCGGCGAAGGATGATAGAAGAAGCGAAATAAAGGGCCTGTAAAGCTGCTCCTGGCCCTCTTCTATCGTACGTTCGAGTATATCATCAGGGTGTCTGGTAGATTCGTCTATACGCTTGACGATGACATTGGTGTAGCGGATCTCTTCCCGCTCACGCTCAACTGTTCTTGAAGTTTTCTCTGGAATATCGTTCTTGTCGAGGAAGTCTGAATCAGACTGTGCCACCTGGTTCTCCCATGGCGGCACGTGCCGCCTATTGATTAACGATCAGGACTTCAACCCGTCGATTCTCCGACCGTCCGCGGCTATTTTCATTGCTGGCGATCGGGCGCTGCTCGCCGTACCCGACCGAGGTAAAGCGATTCGCTTCGAAACCACCAACTTCGCTGAGGAAGGCTGCAACCTTCGATGCTCTATTTTGAGATAGCCGCATATTGGAGTTACCGTCGCCGGAGCTGTCAGTGTGGCCGGACACGACGATTCGAGCGTTTTCGAAAGTCCTGATCGATTCGATGACTTTATTCAGCAGCGGAAAATTCACTGCCGCAATCTCACTGTTACCTGGAGAAAAAACAAAGCCCTGAGCCCGGATCAATACGTCATTATCCTGGCGGTAGACCTCTGCTTCATCGATATCGAACAGTGATTGTACGAACGCGAACCTCGCCGCACGCGCCTGTTCGGCACTGCGTTCAGCCTCGGTTTCAGCGCGAACATCTTCGAGAACCAACTGTTGCGCCAGCACCAGATCAGCCAGTTTTCGATCGGCCTCATCGAGTTGGAGCTGCAAACGGTTTCGGTTTTGCACCAGCTGTTCAATCTGACTACGCAGGGCCGCGATCAACACCTTGTTGGCATCGTCAAAGTTGGGCGCATGAACCATCGGCTCGACCAGACGAGCCAGTTGTCCCTGATACCAGAGCACCTTGTCTTCTTCACTGAAGTCAGATGTCTGGAAAACCTGGATGATGTCCTTTATCCCTATTGCCCGGTTGATGTGGAACACTGCCCGCTGTGCATGATTCTCCGCTTTGATCTTGTTTCTGCGGTCTGCATCGAGGGTCGCGAGTGCCAGCTTGTGCTCCTCGCGCGCACGCTTCAAAGTCTGGGGTGCAAAGTCCTCAAGCGCCTCGCGTTCAGCCTGAGCCAGCGCTGTCTCGATTCTCGCCACGGTATCGGTCTTGAGTGCTTCGAGCTCCAGCGCTTCAAACAGGTCTATCAGCGTCTGCCGTCCAGCCTTGGCCTGCTCGAGACGCCCTTCTTCCGCGATGCGACTGAGTGAGATCAGCTCTGCTTCGGACTCCCTATAACTACTGGTCGCGTGCTCGGCCGCACCGGCTGCCAGCGCTCGACGTCGAGTGCGGAGAATATCTTCAAAGATATCAGCAGTGACTTCCGCCTGGGCTCTGGCTTCACTGAGTGCTTTCAGCCCCTTGGTGGCCTGCTTCTGGGCGGCGTCGTCTGCGCGCTGAGCAAGCTTGTATGCCTCCTCATAGGCACTGGTCGCCTGCTCGTGAGTCGCCGGAGCCAACAGCTCAAGCTCTTCGCCATCCGCTGCCCTGAGCGCATCCCTAAGCTCCGTCACCAGTGGAAATTGAGTTTCGATAACGCTGTCGTCCAGCACCGCCTGCGAAGCACAGGCCGTGAGGAACAGCGACAGAGTAAGCGTAAAAAGGTGGGGAAGGCGAAAAATCAGCAGGTCTGGCGACAGCGCCAAACCTGCGAACTGCGGATAGAAGAAACGCGCGCTCGGCATGTAGATTCCCTGTAGAGAATTACCAGACGCCTCAGGCGTTCTGGATAGGGGTGAACTGTTCTGCTGAACGCTCCTGCATGTGTGTCTGGAATTCGCCGACCACCTCTACGGCCTCAGTCACCTTGTCGAAGCGTGCAATGTGGTAGACCGCTTCGCCCTCATAGGCCAGAGGAAGATTCGTGCGCCCAATGACGACGCCGGAGTGCGGCGCCTTGATCAGCACCCCCTCATCGTCAAGGGGGCCGCAGATCATGCCAATGGTTTCATCCGCTCTGATGCGATCACCAAGAGAGCAGTATAGTGTAAGAAATCCACTTTCAGGGGCGCGTATCCAGGCGGATGAACGAGCCACGACAGGCTTGACTATTTTTCGTCCACGCTTGCGCATGGCAAGCATACCGAGGGACTCCATGACGCGCCGAACGCCGCGCACACCGCCGGCGATGCTTTGCTCTTCATACCGCAGTGCTTCGCCAGCTTCATAGGTAATAATCGGGATACCGAGGTCTTCCCCGGTACCACGCAGTGAGCCGTCCCGAATCGGAGCATTGACAATTACGGGTGCGCCAAACGCATGCGCCATTTCTTCGGCCTTGGGACTGGCAAGATGCACGCGGATCTGGGGAAGGTTGCTACGATCTATTGCACCGGTGTGCAGGTCGATAGCATGTGTAGCCGACTGGAGGACTTTGGTATTGAAGATATGCGCAATACGGCCGGCCAGCGAGCCATCTTCACTGCCGGGAAAGCAGCGATTCAGGTCACGTCGGTCTGGGAGATAACGGGTGCGCTGGATGCAACCGAGCACATTCACCACCGGTACGGCAATGAGCGTGCCCCGAACATTATTCAGCCAGCTGCTGTGCAACACACGTCGGACGATTTCGATGCCATTGAGCTCATCGCCATGAATGGCGGCGCAGACCAGCAGACGCGGGCCTGGCACCTTGCCGTGCACAACTGCGATCGGCACCGAAATGTCTTTTTGAGTGTAGAGCCCGCCTATCGCCAGATTGAATATCTTGCGCGTTCCGGGCGCTACCTCTTCATCGAGAAACTCGAAAGAATCTGCCTTCACCATCTATGATCTGTCTCCACTTGATTAAGTCAACGGAGCAGATCCACCTCAGTCCCTGGGCTTACGCGGTCCTTTGCGGGCCCCATCCTCACGGGAGAAACCAGGCTTGTCACGTCGTGGCGGCCGTCGACCAGAAGGTCCACCGTCATTACGACCACGAGGCTTGCGGAAGCCGCCGCCCAGTTCATCTGCAGGTACCTCACCATCGAACACGGTGATCCGCAATGGCTTTTGCCTGACACGGGTTTTCTGCAGCAGCTCGGTGACTTCGCCTGGCATTTCCGCCGGCAGATCTACTGTACTGAATGTATTATAGATCTGAATTCGACCTATGTAGCGTCCTTCTATGCCTGATTCGTTGGCGATGGCACCCACGAGCTCACCTGGTGCTACGCCATCCTGATGACCAACGGCCACTTTGTAACGCTGCATACCAGCTTCAGGACCTGCAGAATTCGACCGCGGCGGCCTGGGCGCCCGCTCCCGATCACTGTCATTACGGGCACGAGACGGCCTGGCATCCGCTCCACCAGTCCATTCCGGCTGGCTTCTCTCATGACGCTCCTCACGCTCGGGCTTCGGTCGCAGTGGACGATCTTTCTGTTGCAGATACGCCAGGGCGCCGGCGACTTCAACTTCTGTCAAGGTGCGCTCGCGACACAGTTCTTCGACGACCTGCTGGAAGAACGCGAGATCCTGCGATTCGATGGTTTCGAGAATTTCAGTCTTGAAGCGATCGATGCGTTGTGCGATCAGGTCATCGCGCGACGGCAGCTCCAGCGGTGGGATCTGCTGCCTGGTCGTACGCTCGATGGATCGTAGCATGTTGCGCTCACGGGGGGCGACGAACAGAATGGCTTTACCTTCACGCCCTGCCCGACCGGTACGGCCGATGCGATGGACGTAGGCTTCGTTATCGTAGGGAATGTCGTAGTTGATAACGTGACTGATGCGTTCAACATCAAGACCTCGCGCGGCGACGTCTGTTGCTACCAGGATGTCGAGACGACCTTCCTTGAGCTGCTCTACGGTGCGCTGGCGCTGAGCCTGCGCGATGTCGCCATTGAGCGCGGCGGCGTTGAAGCCTCTGGCGTTGAGCTTGTCGGCCAACTCTGTGGTCGCGGTTTTGGTTCGCACGAAGATAATCATGCCATCGAAGCGTTCGATCTCGAGAATGCGGGTCAGGGCATCCAGCTTCTGCATGCCGCGGACGAGCCAGAAGAACTGCTTGATGTTCTCGCCAGTAGTTGCCTTGCTCTCTATCCTGACTTCGACAGGCTTTTTAAGGTACTTTTCTGCCACGCGACGAATCGCCTGCGGCATGGTAGCGCTGAACAACACAACCTGACGCTCGGCCGGCGTCTTCTGCAAAATGGTCTCGACGTCGTCGATGAAGCCCATCCGCAACATTTCGTCAGCCTCGTCGAGCACCAGCGTTTTCAGATTGCTCAGGTCCAGACTGCGTCGCTCAAGGTGGTCAAGCAGACGGCCTGGTGTGCCAACAATGACGTGTGGGCCACGCTTCAGTGAGCGAAGCTGGGCCCGCATGTCCTGGCCACCATATAGCGGCAGGACATGGAACTTCCCGCCCATACCAGCGGAGTAAGTCTGAAAGGCCTCTGAGACCTGCAGCGCAAGTTCACGCGTCGGACAAAGCACCAGCGCCTGAATATCGGCACTGCGTGTATCGATTTTTGCCAGAATCGGGAGCGCGAAGGCCGCCGTCTTACCCGTGCCCGTCTGAGCCATACCGACCACGTCATTGCCGCCGAGCAGCAGCGGAATGGTTTTGGCCTGAATTGGCGACGGCGTTTCATAGCCAAGCTTTGAAATTGTATCCAGCATGCTGGCTGGAAGGCCAAGGCTGAGGAAGTCCGGCTGTTGAGCCTGATCGTCAGCGATAGAAGCTTGTGTTGAAGACTGAGCGTCTTCGTTTTGTATAGACATTGTTTACCTATTGAGAAAATAACCAGCGAGTCACAAAGCAACCGGCAGGTAAGATTATGGACCCGCGCTTGCTGGTCCTGCAGCCAAATGTTGTACAGGATGTTCTGAAGGGATGAGCGCGTCTGGCCAGCTTCAGAGGGGCAGACATCGAAGCCGGCCGGGGGGAAGCGGGGTTATCGCAAGCTGGTAGCATCACCGTTACAGGGGCCTCCGAGCTTCAAATTAAGCCAATCAAAATCACCTGACAGAATCAGGCTGCGCAGTATACAGGTTTGTTCACACTTTAGACACAACTCTAGTGTGTGGGCCGCCTGAGTGGGCCGCGTGACCCATGCCCAGGTCGGCAATCCGAGGCGGCTAGGGGCTGGTCCAGGTGTGGCGCAGACCGACTTGTCGCCTCGTACCGCTAACAGTTGATCAGTCCTGCTGAATGGCCACAAGCGTTTCGGCCGGCGCTACGCGATCACCTTTCTTCGCGTAGACTTCGCTAACGGTGCCACTCACATCCGCCCTGATCTCGGTTTCCATCTTCATGGCTTCGATGATCAGCAGCGCCTGACCGGCGTCCACCTTGTCGCCCTTCTTCACCAGCACGTCGACCACATTACCCGGCATGGACGTTGCGATATGACCTGGCTTCCCTGCCTGCGGCCGCTGCTGACCGGTCTGCCCGGTTTCAGCTGTGTCGAAGGTTTCGATAATCACTTCCTCAGGCACGCCATCGACCGTCAGATAAATACGGCGCTGCGCCTTGCCTTTTGGCCCAAGACCCGTGATCGCCACATCATACTGCTCGCCATGCAGCGCAATCTTGAATTCGCTCGACACTGCGGCGCCGACTTGCGAGGCACTGGCGACTGCTGGATCCAGCAGTACTTCAGGCTGCAGCGTGCCGGCCGCGCGCTGCTTCAGATACTCGCCGCCGAGGTCGGGGAACATCGCATAGATCAGGACATCGGTATCGGTCACTTCGGCCTTTCCGCCATCGGCAGAGAGCAGACTCTGGACCTTCGACTTCAATGTAGCCATCTCATCCTGCAGGTCATCCGCAGGTCTATGCGTGATGACCTCTTCATTACCGATAGCAGCCTTGAGCAGGTCCTGATCGACAGGCGCCGGTGTGCGGCCATAGCCGCCCTGAAGGTATCGCTTGACCTCATTGGTAACGGAAGCATAGCGCTTACCGCTCATGACGTTCACGGCAGCCTGTGAGCCGACGATCTGCGAAGTTGGCGTGACCAGTGGTGGATAGCCCAGATCCTTGCGCACAGCTGGAATTTCGGTGAAGACATCGTCGATCTTGTCGAGCGCGCCCTGCTCCTTGAGCTGGTTGCTGAGGTTCGACATCATGCCGCCCGGCACCTGCGAGGTCAGCACTTCGGTATCTACGCCTGAATAATCGCTTTCGAACTGCGCATATTTCTTGCGCACATTACGCAGGTGCTTAGCCGCCGGCTTGAGCACGTCGAGATTGATACCAGTGTCGTAACCAGCGGCTTCCAAGGTTACGACCATGGTTTCTGTCGGCGTATGGCTGGTGCCCCCAGCCAAAGGAGACAGGGCCGTGTCGATGTGATCGATACCCGCTTCCACCGCCTTCATCAGACACATTGGCGCCATACCGGAGGTCGCGTGGGTATGCAGGAACAGCGGCACTTCTATGATCTTCTTGAGGCGTTCGACCAGCTCTGCGGTAGCTGAGGGCGTGAGCAGGCCAGCCATGTCCTTGATAGCCACCGAATCACTGCCCATATCAACGAGTGACCGCGCGAGATCCTCGAAGCGCTCCATAGTGTGCACAGGGCTCACGGTGTAACAGATCGTGCCCTGGGCGTGCTTGCCAGCGGCCTTGGTAGCTTCGATTGCCGTTCGCAGGTTACGTTCGTCATTGAGCGCGTCAAATATTCGGAAGACGTCGATACCGAGCTCGGCGCTCTTTTCGACAAAAGCGCGTACGACATCGTCGGCATAGTGTCTGTACCCCAGGAGGTTCTGTCCTCGCAGCAGCATCTGCAGTCGCGTGTCAGGCAAGGCCTTGCGCAGCGCGATGAGTCGCTCCCACGGGTCTTCCTTCAGAAAGCGCACGCAGGCATCAAAAGTCGCACCGCCCCAGACTTCGAGTGACCAATAGCCAGCTTTGTTCAGTGCTTCGCAGGCCGGCAACATGTCTTCTGTGCGAAGACGTGTCGCCAGCAGCGACTGATGGCCGTCGCGCAGCGCGACGTCCGTGATATGAATCTTTCTCGCCATGACCTGTCCTACCCTCTACTGGAGCTTGAAGCTGATTGAAATGATATTTGTTCTACCATGACTGTTGAGCGGCCAGTGCCGCTGCAATGACCGTGGCCACCTGGCTAGGCGTCTTCTTCAGACTGTACTCGGCCAGCTGCGGGTTCGCGGCAATGAAACCGGTGTTGAAATTCGTGGTCCTGAAATCAGGGTGCTGCAATATGTTCAGGTAGTACGGGATCGTCGTCCTGATACCAAACAATCTGATGTCGTTCAAAACCCGCTCCGAACGGCTCAGCAGACTCTCCCAGTCGGCTGCCCAGACGATGAGTTTGGCGCACATCGAATCATAATAGGGAGGCAGGGTGTATCCCGAGTAGATCGCCGTATCGGTTCGTGTGCCTGGGCCACCAGCGGCATAATAGCGGCTGATGGTGCCAAAGCTGGGCAGGAAGTTGTTCTGCGGGTCTTCAGCGTTGATGCGGAACTGTGCAGCGAAACCATTGATCTTGATATCCGACTGCTGCAGCCCCAGCGGCATGCCCGAAGCAATTTCGATCTGCTTCCTGACGATGTCCACGCCAGTGATTTCTTCGCTGATGGTATGCTCGACCTGGACGCGGGTATTCATCTCCATGAAGTAGAAGTCGTCCTTGTCATCAAGAAGAAATTCCACCGTTCCGGCGTTTGTGTAGTCGACTGCTTTGGCAGCCCTGACCGCAAGATCACCGATCATGTGTCGCTGTTCATCGTTCAGCTGTGGCGAAGGCGCCAGTTCGATCAATTTCTGGTTGCGGCGCTGAATGGAGCAGTCGCGCTCATAGAGATGGACCACGTTGCCCATCTGATCACCAAGAATCTGCACTTCGATATGACGCGGATTGACGATGCACTTTTCCAGGAAGACTTCCGCCTTCCCGAACGCCTTGGTGGCCTCTGAAATGACTCTTTGATAATTATCACGAAGCTCACGTTCATTGTCGCAACGCCGGATGCCTCGTCCGCCGCCACCGGAGGTCGCCTTGAGCATGATGGGATAGCCAATTGCGGCGGCCTGCCCTACCGCGTCTTCGACGTCGATGAGATTGCCTTTACTACCGGGGGTAACTGGAATACCCGCCGCTATCATGCTGCTCCGGGCTTCGGTCTTGTCGCCCATACGGGCGATCACGTCGGCAGTGGGCCCGATGAAGGTCACGCCACGCGATTCGCAGACGCTCGCAAACTCGGCGGATTCGGATAGGAAGCCATAGCCGGGATGGATGCCATCGCAGCCGGCGGCCACCGCAATATTCACCAGCTGGTGTGGATTGAGATAACCTGCCAGCGGATCACTGCCAAGCCCATAGGCTTCATCGGCCTTCTTGACATGCAGGGCGAATCGGTCAGCGTCGCTGTAGACCGCGACCGAAGGGATTCCGAGTTCACGGCAGGCACGGATGATCCGCACTGCAATTTCGCCCCGGTTGGCGATGAGTATCTTCTTCAGCATGTCGTCTGTCCAAGTGCTCTTCTGGATAAAGTCGGTTGATGGTCAGTCACTGTCAGCTTGCTTCGGTACTGTCTTGCGAACGGTTTTCGGTTTCGCAGGCTTCCTGGCCGACTTCGGCACCGGAATGATCTGCGGTGGCTTGCCCTGCAGAAATGACCCGCCTGAATCGACGATGAAACGATTACGCAGGGCGTTTCTGCCCACCAGCATCTGGAAGGCCATGTCGCCCCGCTCCGTGAGCGTCATTTCGCAGTCAAAACTGTGATCCCTGAAACGCATGTGAGTATGAATGACGTACCGCGTCTCTGTCTGCCCTCCGGAGTTGGTCACGTCGCGCACGTCTACCAATGGTGCCTGACAAAGCACCAGCGCGTGGCTGCGCCCCTGCACAGGACTGGTATGGAAGCGCGCATAGCGCATGCCGTCCTGCTCCACGATCTTGATGTGCATGGCATGCAGCGAACATGTCTTTGCACCGGTATCAATCTTGGCTTTGAGGTACCTGATACCCAGATCCGGCAACCCTACCCACTCGCGCCAACCTACTAGACCTTTCACCTGCCCTAGCCCTTACCGCGGGTCTTGGTGGTGGCCTTGTTGGATTCCATCACCTTTTCAAGATGCCGATAAATCATGGTGGCGACATCCTTACCGGACGCATTCTCTATGCCTTCAAGTCCTGGCGAGGAGTTGACTTCCATGATCTTGGGCCCGGACTCAGCGCGCAGCAGATCGACCCCAGCCACATTGAGCCCCATGACCTGAGCAGCCTTGAGCGCCGCCTGACGTTCCTTGGGCGTTATCTTGACCAGCGTTGCAGTACCCCCACGGTGCAGGTTCGACCGGAACTCTCCTGGTTGCGCCTGGCGCTTCATGGCAGCCACAACACGGTCACCAACGACGAAGCAGCGTATGTCGGCACCGCCAGCCTCCTTCACGTACTCCTGCACCAGTATATTGGCCTTCAGGCCCATAAAGGCTTCGATAACGCTCTCGGCAGCCTTCCTGGTTTCTGCCAGAACGACGCCAATACCCTGCGTACCTTCGAGCAGCTTGATAACCACCGGGGTGCCGCCGCACATCTGAAGGAGATCGTTGATATCGCCAGGCGCATGGGCAAACCCGCTGACAGGCAGACCGACCCCTTTTCGCGACAACAGCTGCAGAGAACGCAGCTTGTCGCGGGATCGTGTGATGGCAACAGATTCGTTCAGAGGGTAGACTCCCATCATCTCGAATTGTCGCAGCACAGCTGCGCCATAGAACGTGATCGATGCACCAATTCGCGGTATGACTGCATCAAAGCCTTCAAGCGGCTTGCCCGCATAGTGTATGGTCGGTTTGGCGGTGGCGATGTTCATGTAGCAGCGCAAGGTATCGACCACATGGACCTCATGCCCAAGTGCCTCGCCAGCTTCTACCAGGCGGCGGGTCGAATACAGCTTCTTGTTCCGGGACAGAACGGCTACTTTCATTATGAATTCCTTGGTTTTGTTTGTTCTGCAGGCGATCAGGCAACTGCGTCAGGCTTCTGCTCTTCAGCGCGCCGGACTGCATCGCGCTACTATGATACGCCCGGTTTGCAGGTGCAAGCTGCTCGATGAATCTCTCTACTTCTCAATTAACGGCAGGACTCAATCGTAGTGGCCAGCTCAAGTTTCCAGGCGCTGTACTCCCTCATCCGCTATGCCCGTGGTTACCGTCGCCAGATCATCTCTGCAAGCATCTGTTCAGCGATCAACAAGCTCTTCGATATAGCGCCCGAAATTCTCATCGGCATCGCCATCGATGTCGTCGTAAACCAGCAGACGAGCTTCGTGGCCCAGATGGGCGTCGAATCACCCGCCATGCAGATCACGCTGATCGCAGTGCTCACCTTTCTCATCTGGGCCGGTGAGTCCATATTCGAATATGCCTATCTCATCCTCTGGCGTAACCTTGCCCAACAACTACAGTCGGACCTGAGACAGGATGGTTACGAACACCTCCAGCGGCTGGATATGGCGTATTTCGAGTCGCGCAGCTCAGGCGAGCTCATCTCGATACTGAACGACGACGTCAACCAGCTCGAGCGGTTTCTCGACGGTGGCGCGAACGCGCTGATACAGGTATTCGTTACGGTGATAGCCGTGGGTGGGGTCTTCTTCTACATCAGTCCGATGATCGCCCTGCTCGCCTTCACTCCTATACCGGTAATCATTTACGGTGCTTTCGCGTTTCAGAAGCGAGCACAGCCACTTTATGATGATGTCAGGCAGCGCGTTGGGGATCTTTCCAGCCGGCTGGCCAATAACATCGGCGGCATTGCGACCATCAAGAGCTTCACCGCAGAGCAGAGAGAGGCCGCTCAGCTCAGGCAGATCAGTGAATCCTATGTGACATCGAACCGCGCAGCGATCCGGGTGAGTTCTGCCTTCATTCCCATCATCAGAATGGCAATTCTTGCCGGCTTTCTTGCTACGCTCGTAGTTGGTGGCATGCAGGCGCTGGATGGTGATTTGAGCGTTGGCGCCTACGGCGTTCTGGTCTTCCTGACCCAGCGCCTGCTCTGGCCACTCACTTCATTGGCGGGCACAGTAGACCTGTACGAGCGCGCGATGGCGAGTACCCGGCGCATCCTCGGGCTGCTGGAGACACCGGTCACAGTCATCGACTCCACAGGCGGCGAGGCCATGTCGATTTCAGTGGCTGACGATATCCGGTTCAATGCAGTCAGCTTTGGCTATGAGCACAGCTCGGCCCCGACTCTGCGAGATATCGACCTTACCATCAGAGGTGGCAGTACCCTTGCGCTGGTCGGCACTACTGGCAGCGGGAAGTCCACTCTGATCAAGCTGCTGTTGAGATTCTATGACCCCAGCGCGGGCGATATCACCATCGGCGGGCACAATATTCGCGACATATCGCTGCAGAATCTACGTGACGGTATCGGCCTGGTGAGCCAGGATGTTTTCCTCTTCGATGGCACACTCTTCGACAATATCGCCTACGCCCGCCCCGACGCCGATCGTGAAACCGTCGAACTGGCGGCCCGGATGGCCGAAGCCTGGACTTTCATCAGTCGCCTGCCGGAAGGATTGGATACACAGATCGGCGAGCGCGGCGTGCGACTCTCGGGCGGGCAGCGCCAGCGAATTTCATTGGCGCGAGCGCTACTGAAAGATCCCCCGATTCTCATACTCGATGAGGCGACGAGTGCCGTCGATAATGAAACCGAAGCGGCCATACAGCGAAGCATGGTGAAGATCCGCCAGGATCGAACCCTTATCATCATTGCACACCGGCTCAGCACGGTTGTCGACGCCGATCGCATCGTGGTTGTGGAAGATGGTCAGATCCTGGAGTCGGGCACGCATGCCGAGCTCCTGGCCGCAGATGGTCCATATCATCGGCAATGGCGCGTCCAGACCGGGGTGAATGCTTGAAGCGCCTGCGACAGTGGTACAACAATGCGCCCCTGCGGACGAAGTTTTCTTTCGTGTTCTGCTCGATCACCTTTGTGGTCACAATCAGCATGTCGCTGGCGCTGGTGCTGCTATACGCCACCCAGCAACGCGATGATTTCGTAAGTGCTGTCGAGGCCGAGGCTCTGACATTCAGCCAGATCATTCAGGCCCATCCATTGAACGGATCGGAAGCTGCGACCCTCTCTTTCTTGCGCAATCTCTCGTCCCAGGTCACAACACACGACCTCGATGTGTCTGTCTGCCTTGTTGAAACGATGGAAAATTTCGGTCTGAAGTTCAAGTCGGCGACCGCGCTCCCTGCCCTGGCAGAAGTAGACCACCAGGAAGTGGCTAGCTGCTCCGGCGGCACGTTCTCGCAGTGGGACGCAGGTAGCTATGAGGTCGGCAGACTCGTCAGTCGAGGCGAAACTATGGCGGTAGCCTATCTTGCCATCGAAGCTGACGCCGCCATGCTACTTGACCGCGTGCTGGCGCTCGCATTGCTGCTATTGTTCGCGGTGCTGGCCACGGTAGCACTGGCGTCGCTCGTAGCCTACCGCATGCAAGGCGCCATCCTGCGCCCGCTCGGTGCGCTGCAGCGCGTGAGCAACTCGATTCTCGCAAGCGCCGATTACGATCAACGCGTGGCGGTCGAGGGCGATGATGAAATTGGTGCCCTGGTCGAAACCTACAACAAGATGCTCAGCACTATCGCGCAGCGACGGAAGGAGCGGGACAAAGCCCTTGCCACACTGGACCGGCTTGCCAATTTTGACGGGCTTACTCACCTGCCGAACAGGAACGCCAGCCTCAGAACACTCAATGATGCCGTTGCGGCCGCCCGCCGAAACGCTGGCGAAGTCGCGGCTATGTACATCGATCTCGACAATTTCAAGCTGGTGAATGATTCTCTTGGGCATGAAGCAGGCGACGCGCTGCTGTTGGAGGCGGCAGGACGATTGAACAAGACCCTGGGCGATCAGGGTGTTCTTGGCAGGCTGGGTGGAGATGAGTTCCTCATTATCGCGGCTGCGCCTGATGGCCAGCTTTCTGACGACAGGCTTGGCGAACTCGCGAGCAAGTGCATCGCTGCCCTGGCAAAACCGTTTACAATCTCCGGCCACGTCGTTTCGACCCGGGCGAGCATCGGCATCGCCCGGTTTCCACAACATGCTGATGATGGCGACGTCCTGCTCAAGATGGCTGATGGTGCAATGTACAAAGCCAAGGAAGACGGCAGGGATACCTATCGCTTTTTCGACGAAAAGATCAACAAGCGCAATCAGCGCCGGCACATGATCGCGACTGACCTGCGAATCGCCCTGCGTGAGCGGCAGATGCAGGTGGCCTACCAGCCTATCGTACAGGTCGACAATCATCAGATCGTCGGTGCCGAAGCGCTCCTGCGCTGGCACCATCCACAATTTCGCATGATAGGACCGGCGGAATTCGTGCCGGTTGCCGAAAGTGCCGGCCTCATCAACCAGCTCGGTATCTGGGTGATCGAACAGGTCTGCATCCTTCTCAAGCGCCTGCAGTCCGGCGCAATGCCATTTCTGGCGAATGATCAGTACTTCAGAATTGCGGTAAACCTGTCGGCAGTGCAGTTCCGCCAGGACGACCTGTTCGAGACGATCGAGAACATCATGCTCGAGCACGGCGTCTCCCCCTCCAGGCTCCGCTTCGAAGTGACAGAATCGATTTTCATGGATGAGCTCAATCGAGCCAGTAGTGTGATAGCCCGGCTGCGAAAGATTGGCTGCGGGGTCTCGATTGATGATTTTGGCACCGGATACTCATCACTGTCCTACCTGAGCAAGCTGCCCGTCGATACGCTCAAGATCGACCGCTCCTTCGTCAATGAACTGAGCTCGTACTACAGCTCACTGCATGAGCAGGCACAACCCTCTGTCTCGGGCCTGAATCAGGCTGATCCCAGGCAGGCCCAGGCCATCGCACTGGCCATTCTTTCGCTGGCGAAAAATCTCGGGATGCACGTGGTGGCCGAAGGTGTGGAGCACCTCGACCAGCTGCGCTTTCTAAAGGAGCATGGCTGCGATTCGGTACAGGGATATCTGTTCGGCAAACCGATGCCCGAGCGCGACTTCATCGACTTCATCAGCCGAAAAAAATAAGACCACCGCACATGAGACCTTTATGAGCATCAGCTTTTCTTTTCATTCACCGGAACGCCGAGTTCAGCGGCTTGCACCGACACTGCTGTTACTTTTCACGACCGCAACTCCTGCCGTCGCGGCTGTTCTGGACGATGTCAGCTTCAGCAATCGTCTGCAGAGTGAACTGCGATATTTCTGGGAGGATGCCCTGTATGGGCAGACGAGTCCGCTTCGGCCATCAATAGCCTGGGAACCCGAGATTGCCTGGCGAGGCGAGTCTCCAATAAGCCTATACTTCAAAGGCTTTGCGCGAGAGAACTTTATCGGCGACAGCCACCGTGCTCATGCTGATGTGAGGGAGCTGTATGCCATTTACGAGGGCGACAGCTGGGATCTCGTCGTTGGCGCCAATAAGGTGTTCTGGGGGGTCACTGAATCACGGCATCTGGTCGATGTGATCAATCAGTCCGATCTGATCGAAGATATCGACGGTGAAGACAAGCTTGGGCAGCCCATGCTCAATCTCAATATGCAGGCAGCCTGGGGGCGAATGGCCTTTTTCGTACTGCCCTACTTTCGTGAGCGAACCCTGCCTCATGATAATGATCGCTTTCGCCTGCCGCTTTCCATTGAAGACGATCCTGCCTATGACAGCGGGGACGAGCAGTGGCATCCGGACCTGGCCTTTCGATACAGTCATTACATCGACAGCCTTGACTTCGGCCTCAGCTATTTCAACGGCACCAATCGCGAGCCAGTATATGAATTGGAACTCTCGCCACCTGCCGCTGCTGGGCTGCCACCTGAAGCCAGCCTGCGCCCACGCTATACGCAAATGCGACAATACGGCCTGGACCTGCAATACACTGTAGATTCATGGCTTCTTAAATTGGAAGCTATCTACCGCTCGACCCCGAACGACGACTTTTTCGCTTCTGTCAGCGGCTTCGAGTATACGATGTATCAAATCTTCGGCACTGATGGCGATCTGGGCCTGCTGCTTGAATACCTCAATGATCGCCGTGATGAGCGAATTGATCCGGTTCAGGGTGACGACGATATTTTTGCGGGGCTACGCTGGGCCGCGAATGATATCGATGGCACATCGGTACTTGGCGGCGCCATTGTGGACCTTCAGGGAGGGGCGACTTTCGTCAGTGTAGAGGCCGAGCGCCGCCTGCGAGACGACATCAAGCTCGAATTCGCCATCAGAATGATCACCGAAGCGGCCCAGGATGACAGTGCCTTTGCATTACGGAATGATGACTACGCCGAACTGGGACTGAACTACTATTTTTGAGTGTAGTCCGGGAACTTATCCAGCCAGCACCGGCGTCAAGCCGGGGTGGACTGGGGGCACATCAATCCTCCGCTGAAGGCCGGACTTCTTCCAATAGCGCCCTGACAACTTCATCGACCTGCTGCTGGCTATCATTGGCGCTCATGCCGAGGAAGTTATGATTGGCAACGCCGAACCAGACGACCTCACTGGCCACCTTGTCGGACCGCGCCTCAGCATCGCCGTCAAGGGCCGCGGGGCGGGGCTTTCTGAGTTCTACCGCGAAGCGTCCGGAGGTATAATCCTCAGGCAGCACATCCCTCGCGCCACCCATCAGGAGCCCACCTCGACGCACGCCGAAACCAAGCGACAGTGTGCTTGGGCGATACCTCACTCGCTCCTCAGACTGCAACGTGAAATCGACGATCAATAAGCCTTCCGACGCCTCAGCGCCAGGGGTCTGTTCCAGTCCCATGGCCTTGAGCTCTTTCGCAATGGCTTCCTGTATTCGATTGACCACGAGCGGGTTGACCAGATCGGCCGACTTGGTTACTGCGGTGACCGGCTCTGCAAAGCGGAAAGTTGAGTAATCAGCCAGGGCAAAACCATCGTCCTTGTCGGTCTTCACCGAGTAGCCCGCGCAGGCCTGCAGCAGCATCAGGATCAGAGCAATAAGCCCGGCCTGCAACAGCCGACCCGTTCCAGCTGACGGGAGGTTGGCTGGCAGCGCTTGAGTAATACTGGGGAGTGCTCTCATGTTGGTCTTTCTCATCTATTGAATCTTCACTTGAAAATGTCCTGAGGCCAGAGGCTTTCCGGCTTTATCACGTATTTCAACCTGCCAGGCGCCTGCCTGGCTACTCGCAATGGCCACGCTGGAAGTGACCACAGCTTTTGATGTATGCACTGTGAGAGGCAGACTCTGCACCTCGCGACCGCCCTGGAACCAGAGCAGGCGTAGCGTTTCGCCTTCCATATCCTCGACCTCGGCAAAGAGGTGAATCGTGGTCTGGCGGCCCTTTGCCACTTTGACAGGATCGCTCAACAGCTCCGCAGGTTCGCTATAGCTGACCTCGTCAGTGATTACGGCGCGCGCAACCTTATTGGATTGAACGGTCATGAGACCAGCCGGCGCTGGGCCTTGCTGCGGGCTTGGGACAGCACCGGGCTGCCTCACCGGCTCATCCTGGACCGTCAGACGATATTTCGAGCGCTCAGCCTCGCTCTCTGGTGCGAGTACAGAGGCCGTAGCGGCCGGTTGCTGCTTCTGATGAACCTGGTCACTGAGTGATTCGGCCAGCGGACGCCCGCTGCCGAAAGCATTTTCACGCGTGGCGTCTCGCGGCACGGGGACCCGTTGAGCGCTCCCCCCCGCGGCTTGCCCAGCAGCCGCTTGGGCAGGTTCTTGAACCGATTCACTCGTAGCGACCGGGTCGACCGGCTCTACAAATACAGGCGCTTCAGTAGCTTCGGAAGGCGCTGGCGAGGCAATCTCGATGTCGCCATCACTCGCCAGTCCCGCCTCGTCGTCATCACCGGATGCCGCCCAGAAATAGAGCGCGGCGATCAGTCCAAGTAGAACGACGCCTGCCCCGATGATCCGTGGCCAGTGATATTGAGTGACATAAACGGAGGGTGACAATGGCCGCTCACTGGAAATCTGCGGGTTGTTCACCGATAAACGAAGTCTCTTTGGCATAGCGGACTGAAAGCACCTGAAAAGAAGTCAAAGCCGTCGCTCATGCTTCGGCTGGGCGGAACGCCATGGTAGCGGAGGCGAACGGTTGCCTCAAGCGAATGCAGTTCTATTGAATTGAATTAACGCAGGAATTTTTGCTGCTTGTCAAACAGTGCTGCTGGGGACTTGGCCAGTCCACTGACCCATACTGGCCGGCTGGCCGATTGCAGAAAACGCTCGAGAGTCATTGGCTTACCGAAATAGTAGCCCTGTACACGGTCAGCGCCCAGCCTGGCGATCTGCTCAAGCGTGTTGCTGTCCTCTATACCTTCCACTACGGTTTCGAGCTGCAGCGTCTTCGCCAGCTTCATGATCGTCGCGATGATACTGGCATCGTTCTCTGCCTCACGCATGCGCTTGACGAACTCGCGGTCGACCTTGAGCTCATGGATGGGCAACTGACTCAGGTAACTGAACGATGAATAACCCGTGCCAAAATCGTCCAGCGAGAGTCGCGCGCCGTGCTGAACGAGGTGATTCAGGTTCTGCAGCACACTACTCATGTTTTCGATCAAAGTGGACTCTGTCACCTCGAAGGTCACCTGAGAGAGATCTATCGCTTCTTCACGTGCCCTTGAGACGATATGAGCGGCGAAGCCTGGACGCGTCAGGTTATGCACCGATATGTTGATACTGATATTGAAGCCGGGCGTGCGTTTGTTGATCTGCTGTATGCACCCAAAACTGAGATCGATAATCAGCAGGGTCAGTTTATCGATCAGGTTTGCGCTTTCGGCCAGCTTCACAAACTCATCAGGCGGAACGTCTCCGTGGCGAGGAGAGTGCCATCGAGCCAGCACTTCCGCGCCGATAACCTGATACGTGAGTATATCGACCTGCGGCTGCAGTACCACCGAGATCTCCTGACTTTCGAGAGCCTCCGCCAGCGAGGCAATCAGCTGCAGGCGACGCCGCCCGCTCTGTTCGATACTGCTGTGATACACAGTAATCGGATCGCCATGCATCATGCCGCTTTCACAGGCGGAACCAGCCCGCTGTAGCAGATTCAGCGGTGCGTCGCAGTCAGTGGGATAGAACGCGATGCCGCAGAACGCGTCGGTATGTATTGATATGCCATCGACCTCATAGGCTCTACTGAGTCTTGCACGCAGAGCGTCTGCAGTATGTTGAACCCCAGCATCACCTTGTCCAGATCTGACGAGGCACACTACGGAACCAAATTCTGGAACGCAGACGAGGCCGGTTCTGTCCCGCTCAAGGCGCACTGTATTCCTGGCAGTCTGCAGGTAGTCATTGGCTTCGGCGACGACCATGCGAAACAGCGACTCGGCTACCGACCGGCCCAGACTGAAAATGGCACCACGACATTGCGGCAGGCGGAAGTACAAGACCGCAAAAACATTGTCTTCAGCGTGCTTGCTACGCATGAGCGCCTGCATGCGATCGATGAGTGGGAACTCGTTGGCAACCGAGGTCACAGGGTCCCGCGTGGCCCGCTCGAGCGCCTGCAGTTCTACGGCCTTCATTTTCTCCGCCATCTGATGCCGCTGCTCAAGCGCCTTCATTCGGCGACGGCGATCTTCCTTGATGCGATAGGCCAGCGCGAAAGACAGCAGCAAGACTTCGGCTGCAGAGCCGAACTGCAGCGCGTGACTACTGATATCGGTCGAGGCTACTACGCCGAAGACGCTCAGCAGATAGAGCGCGAGACCGCCGCAGAAGAGCAGCCAGGCGGCCATGAAATAACGCGCCACGATGACACCCTGCTGCAGCGCGTAAGCGCCGGCATAAATCACGAAGAGCATCGCTATGCCAGAGCAGATGCCCGCAAATCTGGCACCCAGCTCAGGCCATACCAATGTGACCACGAGCAGTAGCGCGGCGGTTCCCATGAGCAACCGGAAAGTCCGATTGATGGCCAAAGGGATTGCATTCTCGAACAGTAGTGCACGCGCAAACATCAGACCGAAAATACAGCTCGACAGCGTGGCGACAGTCAGCAGCGTAATACTGTATTGAGGGTCGCCTGGCCAGAGATAGACTTTGTCCAGGCCCGAGATGGGTAACATGGCACCAATGATACTGCCGAGATAGAGCACGTAGAACAGGTACTGCCGGTCAACCGTGCTGAGCAACAGGAAGAAGTTGTAAACCAACAGCGCGGCAAGCAGCCCAAGATAGCTGCCCCAGACCATGACCTGCGTTCGCTCATTGGCGATAAAACGATCAGGCTGCCAGAGCTCGAGTGGAAGCTGTAGAGAAGTCGAGGATTTGGCGGATATATAAATCGTACCACCGCCGGTGAGCGAGGCTGGCAGATCGATGACTGGGAAACGGTTGTCGTGCTGGTCTGGTCCCAGATAGCCGAAGCGCAGCAACTTGCTCATATTGCCCTGCCCGTCGTCATGGTAAACCGTCAGGTCTTCAAGCAGTGGGTACGGCAAGGCGAGCGTGGCACCTTCAAGCGCGTCTGACGCTTCGAAGCGGATCCGAATCCACACCTCGTATTCGGAAAAGCCAAGGTTGACCGGGGCTGCGCTGGGATTTGCCTGCCAGTTACTGAACTGGCCTATATTCTCTGCGTCGAGTGCATCCGCATGATCAAGCGTGTAGGCGACAAAGGGGTTCAAATTCAGTCGACTGAAGCTCTGATCGACATTGACTGGCGGTACTGCAGCCATAACTGTAGTGCCGAATCCAGCCAAGATGAGGATCAGATAAATTTGTCGAATTGTGCTCGTCCAGAGAATCCACTGCATTCGAATTCCAAATTTGCCAACATAGTACTAGTTTGAATAAAGACAGGCATGCCAAGTCCGTAAAAAGCGCTGTAGACTTCGCACCATCAGAACAAAAAACAATCACCGGATCCCGACGACAGGATCTGAAACTTAACTATAGATCATGATTACGGTCATGACTCAGGATTTATTTCATCTATGAAGTCGTCAGAATCGCTAAATAGAGCGGAACAGAGGCGCATGCCTCGCCATGAATTTTCCGGTCAAGCCCAACTGCTGATTGATAAGACTACAGTTACTGCGCACTGTCTCAATATTTCAAGTGACGGTATATTGTTGAGTATTCCTGCCGAAAGTGAAATCGCAGCTGCCGGTATTCGCAAGTCCTCACATATCAATCTCTGTATCGACTCCTTGCCAGTGCAGAACCTCAGAGCCGCGGTGATGCACCGCAACGCAGGAACGATAGGCCTGAAATTCGATACGCTGATCCACTCTCACATCCCTGAACACGAGATGCTGATCGACAAGCCAGCGAAGAAAACTGGCAGTCGTTTCGGACTGTACCAGATGCGCAAGCAGGTCTGGATACAGGCTCGTAGATGGAGCATTTTCGGCATCAACAAGTTCGCCCGTAATGCGATCTTGAGGGCTGTTCAACCCGGTTTTTTATTTGCGGTCTATGGAAATAAGCGAGATGTTTCGCGTTATATCAGTGAGGACCTGCATGCGCGCCTGCCCGAAATTTCCCTGGGCAACTATATCAGCAAGGGAAAGTTCAAGGGATTCGTGGTGGCATCCAAGTCCTTCGAACACGAGCTTGCCGAAGATTCGGCCAAGGTCGTGAAGTATCTCGATAACTTGCGCAAGGTCTGGCCCTCAGTAAACAAGGTTGCCCTCGTGGGACGCCTGCCGACTTTCGCCATGAAGGCGCGTTATCCCATAGAAGCCCCATTCGTCGAAGGCTCACTCGGTACCCGCTTCATGATTCTGGAGCTGGCGAAGGAACTGAAGGCTCGACCGGAATATCAGCAGGAAACCTCCATAGTGGTCCTGGGTGGTGCCGGGAGGATTGGGCGCGCGTTGTGCGACGATCTCGCCAAATACTTCGATCAGGTCATAGCCTTCGACCGGCGCTACGATATCGACTTCCAGTCGACCGAGAAAATACTCGAAACTTCAAATCCCATGCATTTCGGCGACCATAAGCTGTTCATCGTCCTCACGGCCCGCGGTTCAGCTGTCGAAGAATTCCTGCCCTTCCTGCCACGCGGCGCAATTCTGGCGGATGACACGCATCCGTCGATTGAGACCCCGCTGCGTCAGGCGCTCAGGCGTCGAGGCATCGAAGTCGAAAAAACCGTGCTGACCAACCCGGAATTCACGGCCTTCCCGAAGATGCCGCAGTGGAGCAAGGGCAGCATTCCAGGCTGTCTGGTTGAAGCGCTGGTGCTGCTCGAAGAACCTGAAGCCGACAAGCAGACCATTGAAGAATTCTCCAAAACAGCCGTTCGCCTTGGTTATAAGGCCCAGCTCGTCAAACCCTTCACGCCAGAGTGATGGGACCCGCCACGGAAGGCGGCCCCACTGTTACAAACGCTTACAAAGAAAGACTGCGCCAGTCCTCAGTTTTGTCAATCTTTTACAATTGCCCACTACCAGCCTGATCAACTGCTCTCTAGAATTATTGGAGCAAGACCGGTGTGGTTGCGTAGCGTTCTGTGAGGCAGCGAATTTGAGCGGTAAGGTTGATACGGAACTGGCTCAGGCTGCACAGCAGCTGACAGTTTCTACTAAAGTGCTGCCACTACTCTTCCTGGCACTCGGCTCGATTTCCACCCTGGCTACCGTTTGGGTATTTGCAGCAGGCGATAGTGGCTACAGTGTCGGCATTCTGGGCAAGCTGAGCGTGGCTGGCGCGCTTTGTCTGCTTGGCACGCTTGCACTCTATCTCTTCCAGCTCAACAGAACCCTCTCCCGTAGTATCGCCGAAAGTCGGCAACAGGACCTTCGTCTCAAGAAGCTCGGCAAGGCTGTTACCAAAAGCGGCTGTGCCATCGCGATTCTCGACAGCCGCGGGCGCGTCGAGTACATCAATCAGCAGTTTGAGCAGACTACCGGCTACTCGATGCAGGAGATCATTGAAAACGGCATGCAGATCCTGCACCCGAAGATTTTTGTCGGCGGTCAGCTCAAGCTGATTAACCGGACTGAGTGGCTCAAGGACGCATGGACCAGCGAAGTTCATCTTACCCGTAAGGATAGTGCGGTAGTCTGGGCATCAGTCTCAGTGTCCGTTGTCGACAACAATGAACTGCCGTTGGCTGCAGAAGCCGAGCGCGACTCGAGCTGCGTTGGCAAGGCTCAGGGCTATGTCGTGTCTGCCATCGACATCAGCGAACTAAAAAACCTGAACCACGAGATGGAGCGTCTTGCACTCAACGACGACCTTACCGGCCTGGCCAATCGGCGTCTGTTTGTAGATCGGCTCGAAATGCAGCTCAGGGTTTCTCGCCGCGAAAAGAATTCGATCGCACTGCTGTTTCTCGATCTCGACAAATTCAAGCGTATCAACGATACCCTGGGTCATGATGCAGGCGACCAGCTCCTGATCACGGTGGCGGAGCGACTGAAGCGCTGCGTGAGGGCCAACGATACCGTCGCCCGTTTCGGTGGCGATGAATTTGTAGTCCTGCTCACAGACATCACCGACCCGCTCTCCGTCACGCACATTGCGCAACTCATCCTCGCGTCGCTGAAGCAGCCGATCACGCTAAACCAGCATGAAATTATCGTCTCAACCAGTATTGGCATCACCCTGGCGCCGACTGACGGGTTGGAAGCCGAAAGTCTGGTGAAAAATGCTGACCTGGCGCTGTACAGGGCCAAGGATCAGGGCCGCGACTGCTACCACTATTTTACAGAGGAACTGAATGCGCAGGCTATTCGCCAGCTTGTGCTCGAGCAGGAACTGAGGCTGGCACTGAACACCAACCAGTTCAGTCTGGCGTTCCAGCCTCAGTTCGATTTCAAGCAGGGGCGCCTGATCAGCGTCGAGGCCCTGCTGCGCTGGAATCACCCAACCCACGGTACCGTTTTTCCTAACGACTTCGTCACGGTAGCCGAAGAGACAGGCCTCATTGTGCCAATCGGAGACTGGGTGTTACGCAACGCCTGCAAGCAGATCAGACAGCTGCAGGTTGTCTCTGGCCGAAATATCAAGGTTGCTGTCAACCTCTCAATGCGTCAGTTCCACGATGAACACCTTGAGGACACTATCGCCCAGGCACTGCATTACTCCGGGCTCAAGGCCAAGTATCTCGAGCTTGAAGTCACCGAAAGCATGCTGATGGGCGATGTGGAAATGGTCGTGGCAAGACTGACCCGTTTGAAGTCTACCGGGGTGAGCATCGCTATCGATGACTTCGGATCGGGTTACTCTTCACTGAGCTACCTGAGAAAATTGCCGGTAGACGTCCTCAAGGTCGACCGCGCCTTCGTACGCGATATTCCCGAACAGCTTCATGATATGGAAATCACTGCAGCCGTGATTGCCGTAGCTCACAAGCTCGGTCTGAAAGTGGTCGCCGAGGGTGTCGAGAACATCGACCAGCGTGACTTCCTGATGATCAACCGCTGCGACTATGCGCAGGGTTACTTCTTCTCGAAGCCCCTGAGCTACACTGGCCTGAACGAGTTCATGCAGCGCAATGAGTGTCGCCAGAAGTTCGAACTGAGTCTCTACCCACCTGAAGACACTGTGGGACAGGCCGGCAGCGAGAACTGGCTATCGACCTTGCCCACGAATACCACGTCCCACTAGGTCAGATGCGCCCCGTTCTATCGGCCGGCCTGAAGATTTCCCAGTCCGGGGCCAGTTGCACCGGCGCCGACAACTGTTTCTTGCTCACCGCCAGTGCATCGACTGGTCGCGCCTGCAGTGCTGGCCGAGACCAGTCACCCGTGTCGAGCAGCTGCATGGTTTCGGTTTCCACCTGATCAACAACGTAAAGCTTGCCATTGCTGACGACCAGCGCGCCAAAGCTCAGACCAAAAATAAAGCGACAGTAGTCCATTTTCAGTTGGACCAACTCATGCTCTGCCTTCCTGATCTTTCGCAATAACAGAGACTTGACGCCATCCGCATAGACACTGGGCTGCACATTTCGGCTGCGCGCCTGGTCAGTGGCACGAACGCTAGCCGTGCGCATCGTATTTACTTGAACTCCCTGCGACATCTCCCACTCCCGGGCTTATTGTGATTATTATGAACTCATTGACTGTGTTTGTGTCCTACCCATCCAACTGTATACAAATCGCGCCGTCTATCAAGAAAATTGCGAACGGAACCTTCGTTTCGGATGAATTCCAGCTTGCTCAGATCGAGATCGACGATGAGGGTCATCTCGGTATTGGGCGTCGTTTCGGCCATGATGGCATCATGTGGAAAGGCGAAGTCCGATGGTGAGAACACCGCTGACTGAGCGTACTGGATATCGAGACTGTCCACCTGCGGCAGGTTACCGACTGACCCGGCGATCGCCACGTAGCATTCGTTTTCGATCGCCCGCGCCTGTGAACACAGCCTGACACGCAGATAGCCGTTCTTGGTGTCGGTCCAGAACGGCACGACGAGTATCTGCACATCCTGGTCCGACATCAGACGGGCCAGTTCCGGAAATTCGGAGTCATAGCAGATGAGTATGCCGATGCGACCGAAGTCGGTATCGAACACCTTGATCTGCTCACCGCCCTGCATGTACCAGTCCTTCTTTTCTGAAGGGGTCGGATGGATCTTGTACTGGCTCTCGATGGTCCCATCCCGGCGGCAGAGATAAGCGATGTTGTACAGCTCATTGTCTTCAAGTACCGGCATCGAACCTGCGACGATATTGATGTTGTACGACACCGCGAGCCGACTGATATGTTCCAGCAGTTGCTCGCTGAAGCCGGCCAGAAAGCGGATGGCCTCGACCGAGTTTTCGTGTTCCTTCAGACCCATCAATGGCGCACAGAAGAACTCCGGAAATACGGCCAGGTCGCACTTGTAATCCGATAAGGCGTCGGTGAAGTATTCAAACTGCTTCAGCAGCTCCTCTACACTTTGGTGTTCGCGCATCTGCCATTGCACACAGCCTACCCTTGCGGTCGTCTTCTTGCGACCAATGAGCTTGCGTTCCTGCGGCTGGAAATACATGTTGTGCCAGATCAACAGGGTGGCATAGCCCTTGGATTCCTTGTCTTCAGGCAGGTATCCGGGTAGCAGCTGCTTGACTTCGAAATCATTGGCGAGTTGAAAGGTGAGGATGGGATCGTAGATCTCCCGCTTGCTGACCTTTTCGATATACTCGAATGGCGACAGCGTATCGGAGACCGCCTTGTATCCGGGAATGCGGCCACCAGCAATGATTGAACGCAGGTTGAGGTTCTTGCACAGCTCCTTGCGGGCCTCGTAAAGGCGACGGCCAAGGCGCATGCCGTGATAATCAGGGTCAACGAAGACATCGACACCGTAGAGCACGTTCCCCTTGGGATCGTGTGTAGTCAGGTAATAATCGCCGGTGATTTCCTCATAGGTGTGGCGATCACCGAACTTGTCGTAGTCGACGATCGCTGAAAATGCGGCTGCGACGACCTTGCCGTTATCCTCAATGCAGATCTGACCGTCAGGAAAGCGTTTCAGCTGACTACTGTATTCACGCTTGGTCCAGCTGCCGCCAAGGTGGGCGTACACACGCTCCATGATGCTGCGGACTTCATCGAAGTCAGAGAGCTTGAGGCTCCGCAGCAGCAGCTTGTGTTCACTGGTCTCGTCCAGAGAAGAGACTTCTCGCTCGATCGAATGATCGTCATCTTTCATCATGTATAATTCCTGAATACTGCAAGCTGCCAATAGGCAGCCTTGAATGGAGAACTGGAACAGAGAACGGCCGGCTCAGGCGCGGCTCGTCAGGTCAGCGACTGTAACGCATCTGATAGTAACCGATACCTTCGGCGACGAGTTTTCCAGTACTATCGGTCATGGTACTGGCGAGCTCGAAGCTGGCACGGTCAGACTGTGTCATCTGCGTCTCAAGCTGAGTCAGTGTCTCGGGTGAGAGCTGACATTCAACGGAGACATCGGATTTTGCAGCCGCAATATAGTTGATATCGTAACGCTCGAGAATGGGCACGAAACGCCCACCGAAATCAAACAGCACCAGCACGCCGCCCGGAATCTCTCCCAGGGTGAACAGCGCACCGGCATACATCGTACCGAGGTGGTTCCTGTTGCGCCCGATCGGCACTTGGGCGCGAATATAGCCTCGCTCGAGCGCGAGCACCTTGAACCCGCAGCGTCGGGCGAATGGTATGGCAAGACCTACAAAGGTATTGACGGCAACCAGGCCGCTGGCACTTCGGAGGCCGCTGAGCGGAAGTGTATCCGATGCCATCCACTGTCTGAGACCGCCATAAAGGCTGTGTTGAATAGCCATGAACCTGCTGTACCCCGGCAACTTGCGATGATGATAGGGCATCCAGTGACGCCCCTGTCCTTTCTGACACGTATCATAGCGCAATAACCATGCAAGATGCTGTTTCTGCCCAAGCTGCGGAGCCTGAACTGTAGTCGTTTGCGCCCGACTCCCTTATACTGGGCGCCTGACTTAGCACAGCTACTGCATAAGAATAGGGAGTTGGGAAAACTCCGAATCACGCCAGTCAGCAGAGGGGATATCGAGTGATTAGAGTGCTGATCGCAGACGATCATGACCTGGTGCGAGCAGGTCTCGCACGTATGCTGGAAGATGAGCCGGGCATCGAGGTCGTCGGCCAGGCAGATTCCGGTGAGCAAGCGATTTCTTTCGTTCGAGAAAACGCGGTTGATATCATTCTCATGGACATCAGGATGCCCGGGATGGGTGGGCTCGAGGCTATCAAGCGCCTGCAGCGACTGGATGACAGCGTCCGCGTCATTGTCGTGACTGCTGTGGAAGAGGACCCCTACCCTTCGCGCGTGTTAAAGAGTGGGGCTTCGGCCTACATCACGAAAGGGGCCGACCTGCGCGAAATGATCAAGGCCATCCGCCTGGTTCACTCCGGCCAGCGCTACATCAGCCCGGACATTGCGCAGAAAATGGCGTTGAAGCCCTTTCATGGCAGTGCTGCCGACAATCCGTTTTCCACGCTTTCCGAACGTGAGATGCAGATTGCAGTCATGGTCGTGAGCTGCAAAAAAGTGCAGGACATCTCGGATCAGCTTTGCCTGAGTCCGAAGACCATAAATACCTATCGATACCGACTGTTCGAAAAGCTCGGCATCAGCAGCGACGTCGAACTGACCCTGCTGGCCGTCAGACACGGCATCGTCGATGAAAGCAAGGTCGAGGGGTTCTGAAGATATAGTGACCGACAGTGATTCCACTGCTTTCGACGCCCGTGCCTTTCTCAGGCAGGCGCCGCAGGACCCCGGCGTCTACCGCATGTACGATGCCAGTGACAACATCCTCTATGTCGGCAAGGCCCGGAACCTCAAAAACCGTCTGTCCAGCTATTTCCGTGGCTCAGGTCTGGCGCGGCGAACACAGGCATTGGTCGAGCGCATAGCCGACGTTCGCTATACCACAACGACGAATGAGACCGAGGCCCTGCTGCTCGAGCAGAACCTCATCAAGCGACTGCACCCACCGTTCAATATCCTGCTCAGGGATGACAAGTCCTACCCCTATATCCTGCTGTCAGACCACCCGCGTCACCCCTCACTCACGCTACGCCGGATCCGCCGCAAGAAGGCCAGCTACAAGGGCCGCTATTTCGGTCCGTACACCAGTGCCCATGCTGTACGGGAGGCGCTGACCACGCTGCAGAAGGGTTTCGGTATCCGCTCCTGCTCAGACAGTTACTACAGCAATCGGCAACGGCCCTGCCTGCAGCATCAGATCGGCCGTTGTAGCGCACCTTGCGTCGATCTCGTGAGCGAGGAACAGTATGCGACAGACATGCAACACGCGGTCATGTTCCTGCAGGGCAAGAAGCCGGAGCTCATGGCAGCGCTGATGGCGCAGATGCAGCAGGCGGCCGATGAGCTCGACTTCGAGCGCGCCAGCGTGCTCAGAGACCAGATCGCTTATCTGCGCAAGGTTCAGACACACCAGGGCATCGAGGCTGGAGTAGCATCAGATGTCGATGTGTTCGCCGCGGTCATCGAAGGTGGCGAGGCGCTGGTGTATGGCGTTTTCGTCCGCGATGGTCAGGTGATCGGCTCGCAGAGCTTTCATTTCAAGGATGTGGTCAACTCCATGGACGATGACGAGTCTGCCAGCGAGCCCGAAGCCGCCCTGCTCAGGGATTTCGTGGCCCAGTATTATCTCGCAGACCACCAGGTGCATGGCCTGCCGCGTGAAATCGTCACCTCCAGTCCAATAGAGGAAGCAGAAGCGCTGTCCGCTGCGATTCGCGAGCAGTCAGGCGTGCAGATCCGTCTTGCACATGCGGTCAGACAGGATCGGGCACAGTGGCTGAAGCTGGCCCAGCAGAATGCCCAACAGCAGCTCACACTCAAGCTGGACACCCAGCAGGCTGTTGCTGCGCGCTGGCAGCAGCTCAGTGACACCCTCGGCTTCGAGACGCCAATGTCGCGCATGGAATGCTTCGACGTAAGCCATACCTTCGGCGAGGCAACGGTAGCATCCTGTGTGGTCTTTGACGCCTCGGGCCCGGTAAAATCGCAATATCGTCGCTTCAACATCACTGGCGTGACCGCCGGCGATGACTACCACGCCATGGAGCAGGCCCTGCTGCGCCATTACAAGCGGATCAAAGACAGCGATCTCGGCCTGCCGGACCTGCTCATCGTTGATGGCGGAAAGGGCCAGCTCACCATGGCCGAGAAAGTGTTTCAGGAACTTGGTATCGATGATGTACTATTGTTAGGCATCGCCAAAGGCGTGACGAGAAAGCCTGGATTCGAGACCCTGATACTTGGCTATAGCGGCAGGATTATAACGCTGCCGTCCCATTCAGCCGCGCTCCATCTGCTGCAGAACATTCGTGACGAGGCTCACCGCTTTGCCATAACCGGGCACCGCAACAAGCGCAGCAAGAAGATGGGCGAGTCGATACTGCAGGATATTCCGGGTATCGGGCCGAAGAAGCGTCGCGACCTGCTGAACTACTTTGGCAGCGTGAAGGGCATCGCCGGAGCGAGCATCGAGGATCTGCAAAAGGTTCAGGGTGTCAGCCAGACGCTTGCCAAGGCGCTCCACAATGCATTTCGCGAGTAACAGTTGTCCACCATGTTTCTGAATCTACCGAATACGCTCACGCTCGCACGACTGGTCCTCATTCCCATCATCGTGCTGGTGTTCTACCTTCCCTATAAATGGGGCCCATTTGCCTCTGCAGTTATCTTCGCGCTGGCGTGTTTCACCGACTGGCTTGACGGCTATCTGGCACGGCGCCTGAACCAGTCCACGCCCTTCGGCGCCTTCCTTGATCCTGTTGCGGACAAGCTCATTGTCGCTGTCGCACTTTCCATGTTGATCGAACTGCATGCCTCCCTCCTGCTCACGATTCCGGCAATGGTCATCATCGGTCGCGAGATCGTGATCAGTGCACTGCGGGAATGGATGGCTGAAACCGGTAAACGCGCCAGTATCGCCGTATCGATGATCGGCAAGATCAAGACTTTTGTGCAGATGGGCTCGATTACCGTGCTGCTGGCCTTCGATCCTGATCACTGGGGTGCCGTGTTGGGCCTGGCCCTGCTCTACTGTGCTGCGGTGCTGACGCTCTGGTCAATGATACTGTATCTTCGTGCCGCCTGGCCGGACCTGACCAGCACTCGCGCCATTGGGCGTGACTGACAAGATCTCTCGAATCGTCGGCTGCGCTGGCAGCCTCCTTAAGGAATTCCGATGGAAATGAAACCCGCTCTGAACGTATTTGGCGAGAAGCTTCAGTCGTGCAGTACCTCGCCCATGACCGGTTTCTTTCGGGATGGTTGCTGCAACACCAGCAAGCTGGATGGCGGTTCGCACACCGTTTGCACCATATTGACGGCCGAGTTCCTCGAATTTTCCAAGCGTCAGGGAAATGACCTGTCGACCCCGCGCCCGGAGTTCGGTTTCCCTGGTCTCAAGCCTGGTGACAGCTGGTGCCTGTGCGCGAGCCGCTGGCGCGATGCATTCAGGGCAAACAGCGCGCCGCGGGTGCGTCTGCAGGCGACGCATCTTGCCGCACTCGATATTATTCCGCTCGCGGAACTGAAGCAGTTCGCTGCAGATCTCAACTAGATTTGCCTACCGCCCCGCCTCGTACATAGAACGACGCAATACCAGCCATAATTACAATCTATTTGGTTTCGTACGGGGAATGAGCCATCTTAGAGAGCAGTGTATTGACGGCAGCTGGCCGTTCAAGGAAGTGGTGGTACGGTAATATGCATGTTGGAAGCGCATTGCGACATCTTCGGAAGTCGAAAGGTCTGACGCTCGCCGAGGTTGCACTCAAGGCAGCTTCGCACGTGGGCAATCTCTCACGAATCGAGCGCGGCTCGACAATGCCCAGCATGGATCTGCTGTACCGGCTTGCTGCATCGCTGGACGTTCGTGTGTCTGACGTCTTCTCCATCGCGGATAATCGTGAACACGATGAGCAGCAGCTGGCACTGAATTCTCTCTATATCACCCTTCCAACCCGGGAGCGGGATCTCCTTTTCGCCTTTGCCAAGCTTTTACAAGATCGTGACCAGCAGGATGTCGAGGCCTTGTCTATGGAGCCGGTTATCCTCCCCGTCATGTTTGGTGATTCGACAGACGTCTGAAGACTCTGGCCACATTGCACTCATTGGCTATTCTGTACTGATACAGAAGCGTCTGGAGTGTATTCATGCTCGAAGCCCCCATTCCCGAGGATGATGAATGTCGTCTTCAGGCCCTCGATAGCTATGGCCTGATCGACACGCCCGGCGAACAGAAGTTCGATGATCTCATCAGTATTGCCGCCTACATCTGTCAGTGCTCAACAGCCCTCATATCACTTGTGGATTCTCATCGGCAGTGGTTTAAATCGTCCATCGGCCTAGGCGAGGTGCGGGAGACGCCGCGCTCGGTCTCATTCTGCGGTCACGCGATACAGACTGGGGCGCTTTTCGAAATCACCGATACTCATGAGGACCTGCGATTTTGCGACAACCCGCTTGTCACGTCAGCGCCTTTTGTGCGCTTTTATGCCGGTGTGCCGCTCATCGATGAGGATGGCTACGCGCTCGGGACCCTCTGCGTAATCGATCAGCAACCCAAGCGACTCAATGCCGCACAGAAGCTGGCACTCCTTGCGCTTTCCAGAACAGTACTTCAGCTCTTCGCTGCCCATCGAGCTGACCGCAGGCGTGAATATCTCGGGCAGATGTTCGATAGTAGTCCCAGTTACGTCTTTGTGGTCGATCTCAAAAAAATGCGTTTCGTATACGCCAATCCGGCAGCCTTCAGGTCGATGGAGATGCTCGGCGAGCAGTTGGCCACGCTTGAACCCCATCTCGTTTTTGATCAGGTCGATTACGCGCATTGGCAGTCCAGTCACAAGGATGAGCACACCCCGCAGCAGGAATGGCAGCTGCGGCGAACACGACTCAAGCGGAAGGCCGGACCACCCATACCTGTCCAGCTCAAGATAAGCACGACGGCCATCCATGGCCGGCCAGCACTACTACTGATAGCCCAGGATATCTCCGATCTGCTTGATACCGAAGATAAGCTTGGCAAGGCACAGACTCAGGCGATGAAGCTCGCGCTGGTCGCCAGCCACACAAGCAACATTGTTCTGATTACGGACGCGAAGCGACAGGTTGAATGGGTCAACCCGAGCTTTACCAGGCTAACCGGCCTGACGCTTGCTGAGGTTCAGGGTCGCTCGCTTCGCGACTTATTAGGCGGCAGCAGAGACAACACCCAGATTCAGCGGATGCAGGATGCGCTCAAGAAAGGTCGACCTGTATTGGAGGAGCTGCATAACACCACGCCGGACGGCGGCGAATATGACCTGGTGCTCGAAATGCAACCGGTTGTTGACGACGCCGGAAACGTTCGTCATTTTGTCTCGATTGGAACGGATATCACCGAAAGAAAGGCCTTCGAAAAAGCACTGGAGGATGCGAAAGAGCAAGCCGAGGCGGCCAATCGGATCAAAACCGACTTCCTGTCCATGATCAGTCACGAAATTCGTACGCCGCTGAATGGAATCATCGGCACCGTGGAGCTGTTGCGAAGAGTAGTTGTCCCCCCGGCCGAGCTTCTGGACATTCTATCCGAGGCCTCAAACACCCTCCTCGTGCTCATCAATGATTTGCTGGATCTTTCTCGTATAGAGGCCGGGCGGCTTCAGTTGGAGCATGAGCCCTTTAACCTGCCCAGGCTCATCGAAACTGCCGGCGCACTCTACAAGGCTGGCGCTGACGACAAAGGCGTCAGCCTCGAGACCGTGGTGGATGCCGATCTGCCTGAATGGTGTGTGGGGGATGGATTTCGTTTGAGGCAGGTGCTCATGAATCTGGTCAACAATGCCGTCAAGTTTACCGCTGACGGTCGTGTGCGGATCAGCTGTGATCGTCAAGGCCAGGATTCAAACGGTGTCATCTGCCGCTTTGAGGTGGCTGATACAGGCATCGGGATAGCCCCCAGGGCCTTGCCTCATATTTTCGAAGCTTTCACGCAGCAGGACAATTCACTTGCCCGACGATATGGAGGCAGTGGGCTCGGCCTGGCAATCTGCCATGATCTGGTTCAGATGATGGGCGGCGAGTTGACGGTCAACAGCTCACCTGGGGAAGGCTCAGTCTTCAGCTTTGCGATCAAGCTGGAAATCGCAAGCAGTGCGGGAACCAACACGGAACTGACGACATCCAGCACAGAGGCGAGTGTCGAGGGACAGCTGAGTGGTCAGCGCCTGGCTGAAGGCCTGAAGGTGCTTATCGTTGACGACAGCGCGACAAATCTCACCGTGCTATCAGCCATGCTGACCGATTGCGGAGCCAAGGTCCTGGCCTGCGAGCATGCTGCTGCGGCACTCGATGTTCTGCAATCAGACCGCTTTGATATCGTAATGACAGATTTGCGCATGCCGGACATGAATGGCTTTGAATTGCTTCAAACCTTGCGCGGGCTGAACAAGCACAGCAGCACATCGGTGGTGGCGGTCACGGCACATGCCGATGCAAAAACGCTCGAAGCCTGTCAAAAGGCTGGCTTTGATGCGCACCTGACCAAACCGATTACCTTCGCTGCATTGAACCAGACGCTGACGCACGCACTTGGGCGAATCACAGATAGCAGCCACGTCGCAAACGCCCAGGCCAGCTACGGCACACTGCCGCCGCTACGACTTGACTGGACGCAGGCACTCAAGCGTCTTAATAACGATAAAGGTCTATTGCACACACTCTGTAAACTGTTTCTCCAGGAACACGCCCGTTACATACTGGCCATCAGCGCTGCAATAGACAAAGCTGATCTGGAAGCTGTACAAACCGCGGCTCATAGCCTCAAGGGCTCTGCTGGTTACTTCGGTCAAAACGAGCTTCTGACGACAATAGAGCGGCTCGAACTGGCTGCTCGTCAAGGCGACTCAGTGGCTTGTCGGCATCTTTCTGAACGCCTCGGCGAGGACCTTCCGGCCTTCCTGGATGCCATTCGTAATTTTGCAGATCATGATTAGTTCCCTCCTCAGATCCGTAGTGAACGCCCACCATGCGCCAGCAGCGCCACCACGTGTTCTGCCATTTGAGAGAGCGGCAGCACGTGATCGACCGCGTGAAGCAGGATAGCTTCCTTCGGCATGCCGAATACGACACAACTGGCCTCATCCTGAGCAAAGGTCGTCGCGCCAGCGTTCTTCATTTCCAGCAGGCCGGCAGCACCATCGCGCCCCATGCCGGTGAGGATTACGCCCACGGCGTTGCGCGCTACGTGTTGAGTTGCTGAGTCGAACAACACGTCGACCGAAGGGCGATGTCGATTAACCGGGGCATCGTCCGAAAGTGAAATAAGATAATTCGCACCACTACGTGCGATGCGCATATGGCGGCCACCAGGCGCGATATAGGCATGGCCAGGTAGTACCCGTTCGTGATCCTCGGCTTCCTTCACATGTATGGCGCACAGACTGTTGAGTCTATCGGCGAAGGATCTGGTGAAGCCGGGCGGCATATGCTGAGTGATAAGTATGGCTGGCGCGCTACTCGGCATCTGCTGGAGGAAGACCCGGATGGCCTCGGTTCCACCGGTGGACGCCCCGACAAACACCAGTTTTTCACTGCTCAAGCGCACCGTCTTGATCGGGCCGGAGGCGGCTTTGGCAACAGCCGGTGTGCGTCGAGCAACCCTTGCGCTGGCAGCCGCCCGAAGTTTGTTATGGATGTCGATCGAGTATTCGTGCAGTCCTTCCGAGATGCCGACTTTCGGTTTCGTGATGAAATCTATGGCGCCAAGCTCGAGCGCCCGGAGCGTGATCTCGTTACCCTTCTCAGTGAGCGAAGAGATCATGACCACCGGCATGGGGCGCAGCCGCATCAATCGTTCGAGAAAATCGATGCCATCCATTTGCGGCATTTCGACGTCCAGAGTCAGCACATCAGGATTCAGATCCTTGATCAGCTGTCTGGCGACAATTGGGTTTGGGGCGGTGCCGACTACTTCAAATGCAGGGTCCGACTGTATGATTTCGGTGAGCAGCTTACGAACCAGTGCAGAGTCATCAACTACCAGTACACGAACGGTCATACAGCCTCGGAGGGTCTAGAACAGATCAACGCCACCCTCAATGGGGGTAGCTCTTAGCTTTCGACTATAGTCCAGTTCGCGTTCAAGTACGGAATTGTTGTTGAGTGACCAGAGCTTCTTCACCCGCACCCGACCGGTCCTGGCAAAGAAGTACACCTTGCGTGGGTAGTTATCAAGCACGTCGCTGGCTACCACTGGTATCTGCTCTGCAGCAAGATAGGCGTAGACGAACTCGGTGTTACGCTCTCCAATATTTGCGGAGGCCAGTGTCGGCATGACAGCGCCCCCGCCGAAGACCTTGGCCTCCAGATATTGACGTCTGGCACCCAGCTTGATGAGATCGTTGATCAGCTTCTCCATCGCATAAGCGCCATAGCGGGCTGACGAGGCGATAGGACTATCCGGGTCTCCGACCGATGGCAGCATAAAGTGGTTCATACCGCCGATCTGCGAGCGTGTGTCGCGGATACAGGCTGAGATACATGAACCCAGCACCGTCACGATCACCATGTCCCGTGCGGTGGCGTAGTATTCACCTGGCAAAAGCTTGGCTGCTTCAATGTCGTGGTATCGATCGTAATAGACGTTGGGGCAACTTTCCTGCGACGTGTTATCTGGTTGGCCCGCCCTGCATTTGTCACCCATCAACCAGCAGCCGCCGACAAGGGCGCAGACTCATCACCTGAACTTTCGTCGCTGTGTCGCACCAATTGAGCCGTCGGTTTATAAACCGTTCGCCCGATAGACTGGAACATAGCGCCAACCGTGAGCAAGCTCTCCGAGTGGCCAGCGAAAAGCAGACCGTCACTCTTGAGGATCCGGTGGAAGCGCTGAAGGATCGTGCCCTGCGTTTCCTTGTCGAAATAGATAAAGACATTTCTGCAGAAAATGATGTCAAGGGCGTCAGGCACCTGCCAGCCGCCTGACAACAGGTTGAGTGGCGCAAAAGTCACCCGGTCTGCCAATACATTTTTGACCCTGGCCAGGCCTGCATTCTTCCCCACGCCCTTCATGAAGTATTTCGCAACCATTGCGTCATCCATGCCCTTGAGACGTTCAAGATCGTAGACGCCATTTCTGGCGGCCTGCAGAGCGTTGGTATCCACATCGGTGGCCACGAGCTCGAAGGGATAATCCGTTCCAAAGGCATCCAGCAAGGCGATGACGATGGAGTACGGCTCTTCTCCAGTCGAAGCGGCACAACACCAGAGCTTCACCTTCTGCCCACGAGCCTTCTTACGAAGGTGACTGACCAGATACTCGAAGTGGTGGGCCTCGCGGAAGAAAGCCGTGAGATTGGTGGTCAAGGCGTTGACGAACTCCTGCCACTCGGACGAATCCGCCCGCTCGAGGCGCTGCAGATAAGCCTTCATATCAGGGACGCCGAGCGTCCGCAGCCGACGAGAAAGCCGGCTGTAGACCATTTCCATCTTGTTCGGGCCGAGGTTGATGCCGACTCGCTGATAGATGAGCTGTCGGACCTTTTCGAAGTCCTCCTCGGTATACTCGAAATCGCGAGCTTTTCTATTACTCACGACTCAAGCCTCAGCAGCGACCAGCTCCATGCCGTCGCTCATCATAAGACCTTCTATATCGGTCAGGATGAGCATTTTATCGCCTACGGTCGCCAGACCCTGGACATACTCGGTATTCACAGAGGCCCGGAACTCAGGGGCCGGCCTTATCTGCTCCGGTTCGAGTCCGATGACATCGGAGACGCCATCGACCACCACGCCAACGACGCGCGTTGACAGGTTCAAGATGATCACGATGGTGAACTCGTTATACTCAACCCGACCGAGATTGAACTTGATTCGAAGATCGACGATCGGGACGATAATACCCCTGAGATTGATAACGCCTTTGATGAAGGCTGGCGCATTCGCAATCTTGGTTACCGAGTCATAGCCCCGAATTTCCTGCACTTTCAGTATATCAATTGCGTACTCTTCGTCTCCGAGCGTGAAGGTGAGGAACTCCCTGCCAACCGCCATCGAACCAGCCGTTACTGACTGAACATCTGCTTTTGCCATTATCGTGTCCTCTCAGCCGGCCTAGAACTCTTCCCATTCGTCGTCAGCACGAGTGCGTGCGATGTTCCCTTCAGACTTCAAGGCCACCGCGGAGGCACGCTTGGGTGAAGGCATGGCTGTCTTGACCGGTGCCGCTGACGCTTTGGCCGCCACAGCTTTTTTACTGACCTTGCGTGCGTTCTGATTTTCCAGCCGGAACACCGCAACCGTCTGTTCGAGTTCAACAGCCTGGTCCTGCAGCGATTCCGCCGCTGCTGCCGCTTCTTCGACAAGCGCCGCGTTTTGCTGGGTAACCTGATCCATTTGGGTCACAGCCTGGTTCACCTGCTCGATACCTGAACTCTGCTCGAGCGATGCAGCGGTAATTTCGCCGATGATATCGGTCACGCGGCGAATACTGGACACGATTTCCTGCATGGTGGTGCCGGCCTGGTCAACAAGGCGCGTGCCTGAGGAGACGTTTTCGACCGAAGCGCCAATGAGGGCTTTGATCTCCTTGGCTGCACCGGCGCTTCGCTGCGCCAGACTTCGAACCTCGCCCGCGACTACAGCGAAGCCCCGTCCCTGCTCGCCTGCACGCGCAGCTTCGACGGCCGCATTCAGTGCGAGGATATTGGTCTGGAAAGCAATTCCGTCTATGACGCTAATGATATCAACAATCTTCTTCGAGCTTTCATTGATGGTCGCCATGGTATCGACAACCTGAGACACCACTTGGCCACCCTTGACCGCCACATCACTGGCGCCCTGCGCCAGCACGTTAGCCTGTTTGGCGTTGTCGGCATTCTGCCTCACGGTCGAAGTCAGCTCTTCCATACTCGCAGCGGTTTCTTCGAGATTCGAAGCCTGCTCTTCTGTGCGCTGGGAAAGATCTGCGTTGCCGGTAGCAATCTGGCCCGAGGCGCTGCCAATGGTTTCGACGCCATTTCTGATGTTGCTGACTATATCGACCAGACTGGCGTTCATGGTTTTCAGCGCAAGCAACAGTTGGCCGGTCTCGTCTTTCGAGACGACCTGAACATCTTGTGTAAGATCACCTGCGGCGACTGACTCCGCGACCGAAACTGCACGGCGCAGCGGACGAACGATGCTATTGGTAATAATCCAAGCTGCGAGTATGCCAAGCAATATGCCGCCAGCGATGATAGCAATGATGAGCGTGCGGGAATCGGCGTAAATCTGATCGCCCAGATCGCTCGCCGCTTTGGCACCCTCTTCATTGAGATCTACCAGCTGCTGCATGGCTAGCGTACTTTTATCGAACAAGGCCTTCGACTCGCCCCGGATCAGCCCCAGCGCCTCGTCGTTTCTCTGCTGACGTGAGAGCGTGATCACCTGGTCATGGGCTGCGAGATAGTCTCTCCAACTGGTCTTGATTTGCGAATGCAGCTGCCGTCCTGCTTCAAAAACCAGAAGCGGAGCCAGATTTGACAGGTTTTGCTCAAACGAGATCACGTACTCTTTCATCTGCTTTTCAAATAAAGCCATTTCCTGGTCAGTCAGCGACTGAATGTGCTGTAGCTCTGCGACCCTGAAGTCACTCATCGTGACATCCATCATTCCCAGCATTCTTATCTTTGGCAGCCATGACTCTTTCATTTCGGTCGACGTGTTGCTGACTTTCTCAAGCTGGAAAATACTGAAAACGCCCAAGCCAAGCATGAGGGCAAGCAGAAGACCAAAACCGAAGCCCAGCTTCGCTGACAGACGGAGATTACGGTAAAGATTCATGGCGGTATCACGACCTTCAGTGATGAATATTTCTAGGCCGTCACTGGTGAGCGCTTAAGGCCAAGGGACGGTGTTACTGCGAGCAGATTTGCTCTCAAAGCATTTTTTACAAAAATGATATGTAGAAATAGTTAAGCAGCAGAATGCGAAATGAGAAAGCTGACGTCCAAAATAAGTGCGACGCTGCCATCACCCATGATCGTAGCCCCTGAAAAACCGGGAATTCTTCGATAATTTTTTTCAACGTTTTTGATGACGACTTGCTGCTGACCGAGCAACTCATCCACCAGTAGGGCTACGCGGCGGCCTTCGCTCTCAATAACAACCGCGGTTGCTGTCTCAGCTTCCTGCGCGCGCGCCATGTGAAACTCCTTGGCTGCATCGATGAGCGGAATATATTCACCGCGCATCTGCATCAGGGGGTTCCTGCCCTGCACGTCCTTGATGCGCTCAGGCAATAGTTGTACCGATTCAACGACGGCCCCAAGCGGAAGCACGAATACCTCCCCTGCGACCGATACGATCATGCCGTCGAGTATCGCTAGCGTCAGCGGCAGTCGGACACTGAAACGACTGCCCTCGCCCTTCACCGACGAGATCTCGATTCGACCACCAAGCTCGAGGATATTTCGTCTGACAACGTCCATTCCGACGCCTCTGCCGGAGACGTCGGTAACAGTTTCCGCCGTAGAAAAGCCAGGCAGGAAAATGAGATTCCAAACTTCGCCATCAGTCATCGCATCATGACTGGGCAAGCCATTCTCGGCGGCCTTGGCCAGAATCCTTTCACGGTCCAGACCTTTGCCGTCGTCGATGATTTCGATAAGTATCGATCCTGCCTCATGCGCTGCAGACAGCGTGACCTGGCCCTTCTTCGGTTTACCGCTCGCCACTCTTTCATCGGGGCGCTCTATACCATGATCGATGCTGTTGCGAACGAGATGGGCAAGTGGGTCTGTCAGCCGCTCAATGATGCTTTTATCGAGTTCGGTCTGCTCGCCGATGATCACCAGCTCGACCTCTTTCTTCAGTTTCGATGCGAGATCTCGCACGACTCGGGGAAAGCGACTGAACAGGAAGCTGACGGGGAGCAGGCGGATCGAGAGCACGGACTCCTGCAGGTCCCGAGTACTCCGTTCGAGGGCCATGAGGGCGCTCATATGCTTCTCATGTTTGACCGGATCAAGGGCCTTGCCAGTCTGCAGCAGCATGGACTGGGTTATGACCAATTCGCCCACCAGGTTGATGAGCTGGTCCACCTTGTCGACCGACACTCGTAAGGAGGCTGCCTCTACGTTAGCCTTGGATTCCTTGGTAGGCGTTTTCGCAGTAGCCTTCGGTGCAGGTTTGTGATCGGCTGCCGGCGTGTCTGGTTGACTGTCAGCTTCTGTAAACAATCCGAATGCTTCAGACTCGTCAGCCGCCTCTGCCGCCTTAGCGGCCGGCTCATCTGAGAACAGACCGAAATCTTCATCTACAGCGGCTTGCCCTGCCGGCACATCGTCCTCGAAAAGACCGAACTCATCATCTGTCGACACAGTCTTCTCGGCGCTTTTTACGCTGTTGCCCGCGGCTTCCAGCCTGTGCACCAGCTCGTCGGTGTCCATGTCAGGTTCACCGCCGTTGCGAAGGATATCAGCCATGGCTCGAATGATATCCACCGACTCGAGTACCAGGTCGATGATGTCCTGTGACAATTCGATCTCGTGCTGCCGCACCTTGTCCAGCAGTGTTTCGAGGTGATGAGTAAAGCCTGATATAGACACAAAGCCGAACATCGAGCCAGAGCCCTTGATGGAGTGTGCGGCACGAAATATTGCATTCAGTGACTCCGCATCTGCCGTCTCAAGATCCATGGCGAGCAGCTGGTTTTCTATTTCTGCCAGGTGCTCCTGAGCTTCCTCGAAAAATACCTGATGGAACTGACTGAGATCGATAGACATGATGGACTGATTAACCTACAGAGGAATTCAAGCGCCAACTTTCTTGAGCACGTCCAGAAGCTTCTGCGGCTCGAAGGGCTTAACTAGCCAGCCTGTCGCGCCAGCCGCTTTACCCTGCGCCTTCATGGCATCGCTCGCTTCTGTGGTCAAAATCAGGATCGGCGTCGTGCGGTAACCGGAGGATGCACGCAGGGCTTTTGTCAGGCCAATGCCATCGAGCCTGGGCATGTTCTGGTCGGTAATGACCACGTCATACTGGCCAGCTCGGCTCTTGCCAAGCGCATCCTCCCCGTCCACCGCCTCAGTGGTCTCGTAACCCGCTGATTTCAAGGTAAAGGACACCATCTGACGGATGGAAACAGAATCGTCTACGATCATGATTTTCTTGGCCATTACTGCCTCTGATAAGGAATTTGTGCGGCGACATCGCCGTGGTTCTAAGGAACACTTTATTGATCTAGGTATAGTTCAACTTCTACACTTTCGCCTCGGCCGATAAAGCTCATCGAGTCCGCAAGGCTGTTGACCAGACGAATGCCTCTTCCATGGGTAGCACGGGTATCGGCGCCAGTCGGGGCATCGAGATAGACCCGGTAGTCAAAACCGTTCCCGCTATCACTGATCAGCAGGCGCAGTAGAGAATTACCATTGCGAGACTCTCGGCTACAGCTCACGTGAATATAGCCATCTGTGAGTTCAGCCAGACGTTTCTCGCGTTGATTGAAATAGGCTTCGAAACCCAGTGCCCCCTGTTTGAGACCCGAGTCCAGGCCGAGCACACCGTGGTCGATGGCGTTGTTGATAAGCTCGGTAAGCACCACATATGTCTTTGTAGCCACCGAAGCCGATAATCGCAGCTGATCCAACACATTATTCACGAGCGGAACCAGTTCCATTTCACCCAGCTGGGGACCAGTCAACTCGATAGTAAAATTCCAGCCCCCGGTAATGACAGGGCCGAGTGGCCTTGCCGCTTGTGAAGGCTCAGAGTCAGTGCAATGGCCGGCTGCGTCCGCACCGCCATCCTTCAAAGCGTTAGCCGATGACATGCCACCACCTGGTAACTTCAGCACCAGCACCGACTGATCATCGCTCTGCTGGGCAGAGCCACACAGGTCGGTTAAGGCCTGACGAATACCAGCTGCAATGCCCTCTGTTCCAGGTGCAGTTATGATATCCAGGAGCCGCTGATTGCCGAACATCTCACCCTGCAGGTTGCGTGCTTCGATGATGCCGTCACTACAGGCAACGAACGTGCTGTGTTCCAAAGCCAGCACACGTTCGGTCGTGCAGCTGAAGTCCTCATTGGAAAGAATGCCCAAGGGGGGTTGTCGGGATGGAAGGCTCATCTTCAGGGAGTGGTCTGGTTGAAGCAGATGGCCTGGGGGACAGCCGCCGTTCCAGACCTCGAGCATTCGGCTGTGCGGGTCGTAGCTGAGCACGAGTGCCGCAAGGAAGCGGTCCGCGGTCAGTCGCTGCTTCAAACGCAGATTCATCTCGCGAACAATGGTTGAAACGGTGAAGCCTTTCCGGCTCATGGCGTAGAATATCTCGAGCGCCGGCATCAGCGTCATTGCAGCGGGCAGCCCATGCCCCGTCGCATCGGCGACAACCGCATACACCTGACCTGAACGTGAGAGTTCGGTAGCCACAAGGTCGCCACTGAAGGTATCCATAGGCTGGACGCTACTGTCGACCGAGTGGGCTCGCCCACAACTCGAGCTCATCATCTTCTCGATGATGCCCTTGGCAAAGTCGTTCTCCGCTCTGCTGCGATTATAGTACTCGGCGAGTTCGCTATGGGTGCGTTCAAGTGACTGGTAGAGGTTTGCAATGCGCCGGCTTGCCACAATCTTGGCCTGAAGAATAGGAAAGCTGATCGGCTTGGTAATATAGTAATCACCGCCGCCGGCAATGCCGAAGCTCAGGTCCTGCTCCTCACCATCGGCACTGATCAGAATAACCGGCACCCATCGCGACGCGGCCTGTGCCTTTATCCGCTGACACGCTTCAATGCCGCCTAGCACCGGCATGTTCACGTCCAGTATTACAAGGTCGAACTCTGTCTCCTCGTAACGATCTACAGCCTCGTTGCCATCGCCGACGACAATGACCTCGTGGCCCTGTGCCAGCAGGAACTCAGCGAGCAGGCGTTGAAGTATGCGGTCATCTTCTGCAAGCAGTACTCTCAGAGCAGAAATTTCCGGAGAAGCGAGCGCTTCCATCGTCTAGCCGATGTACTCAAAAAGTTTCTCGAAATGCGCCACACCTAAAATTTCTCTGACGATGCCTTGCACACCTCGAAGTGCAACCTTCTTGTTGCGCTCGGCGGCCTTTTCCCGCATCAACAGGAGGATACCGAGCGCTGCACTGTCGAGGTATTCCAGCTGGCTCATATCAATGATGATCTTACTCGTACCCGGCTGGTTGAGTAGCTCTGCCTGAATAGGCTTGAAACTGCCATAGGTACTGAAATCGAACCGCCCGGTGAGTTCAAGTACCGAGGCCTGGGCCGAATGAGTGAGACGTGATGAAAACATGGTGTTCATTTCCTCAAAACAGATCAATCGAGCCGGCACTCATGGACTGCTGGGCTACAGGACTTTTTCTGGAGTTCTGCCGCGCATCGCTCACACGACCAATCTCCTGATCGAGCACCTCATGCTGCTGCGCTGCACTGTACTGTCCCTCAAGTCCGGCGCTCAGACGCTCTACCGAATCCCGGACAATCGAAATCTGCTCACCGAGATGTACCAGAATTTGCGCAATCAGATCCTGGAACTGCATCTTCATCGTTACGGAAGAAACATCCGCCTGCACCGCCAGGGCGATCTCGGCCAGGGAGTCCGTCGCGAGCGATCGCCGCTCGTTTACGCTCTGGATTTCCTGCATTAGATGTTCGACTGACTTCTTCGATTGCAATGCGAAATTCATGTCATGCGAGGCAACACCGTTGATAGCCTCCTCGGCCTGCAACACGAAGCCGCTCACATCACTGACATGTTTCTTGATCAGATCACTGAACTGCGTCGAACGCTGGGACAGACTCTGAACTTCCTGGGCAACCACGGCGAAGCCGCGACCCGCATCCCCTGCTCTCGCAGCTTCGATAGCAGCATTGATCGCCAGCAGATTGGTTTGTTTGGCTATGCTGTCCTGCTCCGAAATCGTCTTGCGAATATTCGCGACTTCAGTTGTGATGTCACGCATAACGTCCACCAGCTGAATTGACACCTTACTGGTACTCACAGTGGCCTCGACAAAACTGTTGAGCACTCTGCTGACATCGCTGACCAGCTGCTCAAAGTTCGAAACGGGCTCACCGCTGTTACTCTCCCCACTCCCAGAAAGCGAACGTGCGACATTCGATTGCTCTTCAATGTGCTCATTCAGCTTGACGAAGAGGTTCATCAGCGGTGGCACCGAGTCCTGCAACAGATCTGACATCTGCCTGGCTTCCGCCGAAGTATCGTTCAGGCCTTCAAGGTAGACAGACAGGAGACGCTGATAACCCACCCCCAGCTCTTCCGTGCCAGCATTGAGCTCGTCTTCGGCTACGCCACTGGCGGTACCAGGCTCGGCCGCATTCGAGACCAAGGCCAGTACAAGAAGAAGAAGCCCGATGAGACAGCCCACCTGAGCTATGGGCGCAAACACTGGATAGGCACTGCCCATGAACCCCATCGAAGCGATCACCACGGCCAGCACGACGATCGACACTGCGTAGCCCCGATAGCGCTTGAAGATCACAATGGCATTCGACGTCATAAGGTAAGCCCGATATGGCAGCGTGAAATGAACTGGCTCAGTACCTTGAAGCTCGGCTGAGCGTGTCATACGAGGGGGATTGCACGCCGGCGACGACGTGTGTTAGTCGAAGTTTAGATGTGATCAGGGGGGTGTCAAACGAGGAGAAGCATGCAGTACAAATAAAATTTCGGGAGCTAAATTGCGATATGAGCACACGGTTCGCCCGCATGCTGTGTACGAGCGAACCGGCTGGCAAATTCGGCTCAGCTGTGCCGCTGGGCCTGCAATGATCTTACGCCAACAACAAGAAGCGTAACCGCCGTCAGCGGCAATATGAACCAGACCATGGCGTCAGTAAACTGAGCGGTCATAGGTGCTTCAGTCGCCGACATGACCACGTAAGCGGTATACGCAATGTAGTAAGCGAAGAAAAGCAGACCTTCCCAGCGATTGATCACGTAGCCCGAAAAGAAAATCGGCAGACAAGCGAGCGCCACGGCGATCATGACCGGGAAGTCGAATGCCAATGCGCTTGGTGACACGGAAAGCGGAATTGGTGACACCAGTGAAGCCAGTCCCAGTACAGACAGCAGGTTGAAGATATTGCTGCCCACGACGTTGCCCACGGCGATATCACGTTCACCCTTGATGGCCGCCATGACGGATGTAGCAACTTCCGGCATCGAAGTGCCCGCCGCAATTACGGTCAGGCCAATGACCAGTTCAGACAGACCGAAGGCTCGAGCGAGATCAACGGCGCCTGTCACCAGGAAATCGGAACCCAGCAGCAACAAAGCCAGGCCCACAGCAATAAAAGCGACATTAACCAGCCAGGCGAATTGGCCAGGCTTCTCCCTCAGACCATATTCATCGACAAACTCGTCGCTGGCAGCAGCAGCCTGCTCCTTCCGACTACTAATGACAAGATAGGTGGTATAGATGATCACGAGACCGAACAGGATCGCGCCATCGAAGCGCCCGAGCTGACCATCAAAGGCTAGCGCCACGACCAGCACACTGGCACCAAGCATGACGGGAACATCAAGGCGAATCAGTTGGCGGGAGACAACCAGCGGGATAATCATGGCCGACAGGCCGAGGATGAAAAGCACATTGAAGATATTGCTGCCTATGACATTGCCAATGGCAATATCGCCCTTCCCTGCGTAGGCGGACTGAACACTCACAGCCATCTCGGGTGAACTCGTGCCAAAAGCGACCACGGTGAGACCGATGACCAACGGCGAAATACCAAAGATACCGGCCAGTCTGGCCGCACCTCGGACCAGCACCTCAGCCCCCGCCACCAGCAGTACCAGACCGCCAATCAGATATACAATGGTCATTACCATGGTCAACAGAACTCCTTTCTCGGACAGGATGAGCGCGTGCGCGCGAGGCGGCAGTTTGCCACGAGAAAGACTACGGGAGAACTATCTGGAGGTATTAGTTGAAGAATGATTCAATGGTGCCCGGAGCCGGAATCGAACCGGCACGGAGTTGCCTCCGAGGGATTTTAAGTCCCTTGCGTCTACCAGTTTCGCCATCCGGGCAGGAACAACAGGCTTGCACCTGTATCTAAATCTAACGTAAG
>TARA_R100000306_G_scaffold62586_1_pt1 | contig 108799 bp, 89 predicted proteins | sample TARA_R100000306 | Tara Oceans TARA_R100000306 (sample SAMEA2620824) | marine metagenome | biome: marine biome (ENVO:00000447); feature: mesopelagic zone (ENVO:00000213); material: "saline water (ENVO:00002010), including plankton (ENVO:xxxxxxxx)" | depth 1000 m | reverse complement strand
GGCTCGCCTCCCTCAGCTACAGGGTGCTGGCGCGAAGCCTAGCGGGTTATGCGTTTTGCAGCGGTATCGAGCGCATCATCGACTGACTGACGTCCGGCGGTGATGTTCTGCAGGGCAGGTCCCATCGATGACCAGAAAGCACCCATTGCAGGTACATTAGGCATCGGCTCGCCGAGCTTGGCATTCTCGAAGGTCGCCTTGATGTGCGCATTGCTCTGCGACAGCTCTTCCATCAGCGCCTTGTTCGCAACGGCACCGAGCGGTACGTCGTCGTTCACCATTTTCAGACCCTTCGTGGTGAGCGCGTAGTTCTCCAGGAATTCGACTGCAAGATCCCGGTTCGGACTAGCCGCGTTGAGCGTTGCCGCCATGACACCGACCATTGGCTTCGGCGCCTTGCCATTGATGGTCGGCAAGGTGGTCACACCGAAGTCGATGCCGCTCTTTTCAAGGTTGGCCCAGGCCCATGGTCCACTGATCATGAGCGCCAGTTCACCCTTGTTGAAGCGGGAGTCCATGGCACCGTAATCGGCACCGCGTGGCATGACGCCTTTCTCGATGAGATCTGCAAGGACCTTGGCACCAGTTTTCGCACCTTCGTTGTTGACGCCAGTGTCCTTGACGTCATAGCCCTTCTCGGTTTCCTTGAAGATGTAGCCACCATCAGCTGCCAGCAAGGGCCAGGTGAAATAAGTGTTGTTGTAGTCCCAGAGGATGGCCTTCTTGCCATCTTTCGCCAGCTTCTGATCCAGCGCAGGAATTTCTTCGAAGGTCTTGGGCGCCTCGGCAACCAGCTTCTTGTTGTAGATCAGACCGATTGACTCCACCGCCATTGGGTAGCCGTAAACCTTGCCGTCGATAGAGACAGCATCCCAGGTGAAGTCGAAGATCTGGTCCTCAACACTCTTTGACGGGCTCAGTGGCGCGATCAAACCACTCTTGGCCCATTCACCCAGTCGATCGTGTGCCCAGATAAAGATGTCCGGACCATTACCGGTGGCAGCAGATTGCTGGAACTTGTCAGTTGCGCTGTCGGGATGGGCGACTTCTACAGGAATACCGGTTTCCTTGGTAAACCACTCGCCGACTTCCTGCAGACCATTGTAGCCTTTGTCGCCATTGATCCAGACGACAAGCTTGCCCTCTTCGATTTCGGCATGAACTGGTGCGATGGCGCCAAGCGTGAGCAGCGATGCTGCGATGGTGTTACGGATGAAATAACGTGGTGTCATATGACTGTACCTCTGATGAGTGCTTATTCTTGTTTTCGGCCTGTCTCGCTCGCTTGGCTAGAACAGATGCCGGTCAGAACGCTGAAATTTGCTGCGAATACCCCGAATGCTCCGCGAAATGCGCCGAGACCGCATCAGCCCTGATTTTATTACCCGAGGCGTAGAGTGGGGGAGTAGTGTCACTAGCGATTTCCACCTACTCAATACCCCATTTTTTTGTTCTGATGCAGACTGCATCCATTTGTCCAGCGCCCATGTATCAAGGCTTCAGGGCAGACATAACCATAAAAACCGGAGCTCGTACCCCATGCTGTCGTCCGCATCCAACCATCTTCTAAGCTTACTGCTCGCGACCCTGCTCGGCATCCTAAGCGCCTGTGCCAGTACCGACATTTCACCTACCCGCTGGGTGAGCGCGAGCACCGATCAGGGCAATATTCCGCTCGAGTACACTGACGGCGGCGACGAACGACGCGCCACGGGCACATTCTCGGCAGGCTCGGTCACACTTGACTTCGGTGGTGACAGTCAGGGCCCAGCGAAGACGGCCAAACCCTTCGTCAAGGTACCCTTTGAAACTCTCACTGGTGCCTATACGCTGGACCTGCCGCGTGATGGTCGCTACCAGATTCGCGTTTATGAAGGTGAAGAACCGCACTTTCGCGTCACACCTGCACCTGCCAAGGTCGTTGCAGCGCCAGCACCGCCGACCGACAGCCCGATCAAGAATGATGGGATCTGTCTGGCCAGTGAGGCACCAATCACGGTATCCGTAGGAGAAGTCTTCAAGGACGGTGAATGGGTCCGCGATTTCTACTCCGGCGTTCGCGCCGAGGTCGTCGACGGTGAAGTCACCATGACGCCAGCGGCATCGGCGGAAGGCTTGCTGTTGCTGGAGCCCGTCGATAACACCACAGCCTCATTCACCTGGAAAGGCGCGACAGTCTACTTCGTGGTCACTGATCGTTTTGCCAACGGCCGACAAGACAACGATAACAGCTACGGCCGCAAACCTGATGGCGAGGAAGAGATCGGCACCTTTCACGGCGGTGACCTGGCTGGCCTTACGCAGAAGCTGGACTACCTCAAGGCACTCGGCGTCAATGCCGTCTGGATCACGCCACCTTTCGAGCAGATACATGGCTGGGTAGGCGGCGGCGATCGCGGCGACTTCAAGCACTACGCCTACCACGGTTACTATGGTCTCGACTTCACCCGTCTCGACGAGAATTTCGGTACCGAGGCAGAACTAAAAACGCTGATCCAGGAAGCGCACAACCGTGACATCCGGGTGCTGGTCGATGTGGTCATGAACCACCCTGGCTACAGCACACTGCAGGATATGCAGACATTTGGCTATGGAGGGCTGCAGGATGGCTTTGCGCAGCACCTGCCGAAAAACTGGGGCGACTGGGCACCGCAGTCCTACGAGAACTATCACGCCTATCATGCCCTGCTCGACTACGACCACCCGGACTGGAGCAAGTGGTGGGGCAAGGACTGGGTCCGTGCCGGTATTGCTGACTATGACAATCCACCGACAGTACGCATGGACGAGCGCCGCGGCTCCCTCGCCTTCTTGCCTGATTTCAAGACCGAAGCAGACAAGACGGTCGATCTGCCTGTATTCCTGCAGAACAAGGCCGACACCGGCGCACGAACGCTGGAGAATGCCACCGTTCGAGATTATCTCACTACCTGGCTGACCGACTGGGTCCGCCGCTATGGCATCGATGGCTTCCGGGTAGACACAGTCAAGCATGTAGAGCCGGAGGCCTGGCAGGGGCTCAAGAAGGCTGGGCAGCAGGCGCTGGATGAGTACCGGGCCGCCAACCCGGATCAGCCCTTGCCTGCAAAGGACTTCTGGATGGTCGCAGAAGTATTTCCGCACTCGGTCACTCGCAGTGAGTATTTTCAGAGCGGCTTCGACGCCGTGATCAATTTCGACTTCCAGAGTGAGAGTGCACGCGATGGCGCTCGATGCCTTTCGAATCTGGAGCCCGTCTTCGCCGAATATTCGCAGAAGCTGCACGGTGACAAACCCTTTAACGTGATGAGTTATCTCTCCTCTCACGACACCCGTCTGTTCAGCCAGATGCATGACGATCCGCGCCTGCAGAAGCGAGCTGCATCAACCCTGCTGTTGCTGCCGGGCACCGTGCAGATCTACTACGGCGACGAAAGCGGACGCGAGTTCGGGCCAACAGGTTCCGACCCACACCAGGGCACGCGCTCCGATATGAACTGGGCAGCCATAGAGGCTGGCGAGAAAAAAGAGCTGCTCGAACACTGGCGCAAGCTGGGTCAGTTCCGTGACCGGCATCCAGCGCTTGGCGCAGGCGAACACAAGATGCTCGACCAACAACCCTATACCTTTGCCCGTACGCTCGAAACACCCGAAGGGGCCGACCGAGTCGTGGTGGCCTTTGCTGAGGCGCAGAAATGAGCTTCGCGCGGCAGACGGCCGCCAAGGAGCCCACCATGCCTAAGCTGATCATGGGCATGATGCGCCTGTTCGACTATCCAGAGCTCGCTTCGCCAACAGCATTGGCACGATGGATCAATGAACGGCTTGATCAGGGCCTGGACACCTTCGATCATGCTGACATCTACGGCGATGGCCGCTGCGAACTGCTCTTTGGTGCAGCCTTGCAAGCGGATCCGGCCCTGAAGAAACGAGTGCGAGTCATTACGAAAGCCTCGATCATACTTCCCAGTCACGACAGCTCGCCCTGGCGCATCAAACACTATCGGGGCACAGGCTTCCATCTGCGAAAGGGCATCGACGATGCGCTTGGCAGGCTCAAGATGGAGCAGATAGATACTTTCCTGATCCACCGCCCCGATCCGCTGGCTGATACTGAAGACATGGCTCATGCACTCGAAGAGGCGGTGTCTGCAGGCAAGATCAAGCGAATCGGGGTGTCCAACTTCCTCCCGGAACAGTGGCGATGGCTACAGGCCAACACGACACTGCCGCTGCTTTTCCAGCAGAGTGAGCTGTCACTATTGGCCACCGAGGCGCTTTTCGACGGTACGCATGAAGCGCAGTTGCGGGATGGTCTACGCTGGCTGGCGTGGTCGCCTCTGGCCGCTGGACGCCTGCTCGAAGGCGGGATAGGACGAGCGCTGGCCGATGCACAAGCGGTAACCGGCATGTCGCCTACCGCATTGGCGATTGCCTGGATAGGCCGCATACCGGGCGCCCCTATTCCAGTGCTAGGCTCGATGCGTCCAGAGCGAATCCAGGAAGCGCTGAGTGTCGAAGGCGAGCAGTTGCCGAGAGAGCTCTGGTTCAGCCTGCTGGAGGCCGCCCGAGGTCACGAAGTAGCTTAAGGTACAGGCCCCGGGCCTGTTCAGGATCAGGACCGGGGTCTCTGTCAGACCTCCTGGTTGAGCAGTGCTTCGGCAGCCCCAAGCAGTCCCGTATAGGGCTCAGTTACTACAAAGACCGGCGTCGATTGCATCAATGGGCGCATCCGACCCTTGTCTTCAAAAGCCGCTCGGAAATTACTTTCAGCAAGAAACTGAACGAACCGCGGCACGATACCGCCGCAGAGATAAACGCCACCCAAGGCCCCGATAGTCAAGGCTGCATTACCGGCTACACGTCCGAGAATTTCACAGAAATGTCGCAGGGTTGCTCTCGCCAGCGCATCAGAGGCTTCGAGCGCAGCCGCAGTAATGCGCTCGGGCGAGTTCAGTGGCGCGGCCACACCCTCGATTTCAGCACGTGCCTGATAGAGATTCAACAGACCCTGACCGCAGAGGATGCGTTCAACCGAGACTCGCCCGAAACGCGCCCGCAAAATCCGTAGCACCGCCATTTCCCGGTCGTCGACAGGGGCAAAATCCACATGCCCGCCCTCGGTCATCAATGGCACCCAACCCTCCCTGATCGGCACGAGCCCAGACACCCCGAGCCCTGTACCAGGCCCAATTACCAGCTTCGCACGCGCGGGATCGCCACTGCCGCCACAAACCTTCGTGAGCTGCTCCGGCTTCACGTGAGGCACGCCAAGCGCCATCGCCGTAAAATCATTGAGGACCTTGAACTCACGCCAGTCGAAGTGGTTGCGTGTCTCTTCGATGGAGAAGCGCCAGTGATTATTGGTCATTCGCACTTGCCCGCCTCGCACTGGCGAGGCCACAGCGATGCAAGCCTTGCTGACGCGGTCGACACCGGCTCTGTGCAAGTAATCCGTCACAGCCGCATCAAGATTCTCGTATTCACTGCACGGCAGAATTTCCACCGCTGTCGGCTGTACTTCCCCAGCCCGCACCAGCGCCAACCTGGCGTTGGTGCCACCAATATCGCCGACCAGTGCCAGCTCGTCCGTGATCATCATGAGTCGTGATTCCAGAGGGAGCTCGCGCCCTCTTCCGGGCTACTGGCGGCTCGGCGCATCCAGCCGAACATCTCCCGACCGTAGCCAGTCCGGGCGGCTTGCAGATCTGCCGTGACCGGTGTTCTGTCCGAAAGGGCGTCGTCGCTCAAGAGCACACTCAGCTCACCTCGGTGGGCATCCAGACGAACAATGTCGCCGTTCTTCACCCGTGCGAGCGCCCCGCCCTTCGCAGCCTCAGGATAGACATGAATGGCAGCGGGCACCTTGCCCGATGCGCCTGACATACGACCATCAGTCACCAACGCCACTTTGAAGCCACGGTCCTGCAGCACACCAAGGTACGGCGTCAGCTGATGTAGCTCAGGCATGCCATTGGCGACCGGCCCCTGAAAGCGCACGATGACCACGCAATCCTTGTCCAGTGCGCCAGACTTGAACGCCGCGGCGAGATCATTCTGGTCATCGAAGACCACCGCCGGCGCCTCCACCACCTGATGGGCTTCGGCGACCGCAGAGACCTTGATAACGCCACGCCCCAGATTGCCTTCGAGCAGCTTCAGACCACCCTCTGGTGCGAATGCTTCGGTGACTGTCGTGAGCACGGTAGGGTCACCGCTCACTGGTCGTGCTGGCGCCCAGTACAGCTTGTCATTATCAAGCGCCGGCATTCGGGTAAAGCGCTCCAGCCCATGGCCGATGACTGTCTCGACATCATTGTGAAGCAGACCTGCGTCGAGTAGCTCACGAATGAGGAAGCCGGTGCCCCCTGCTTCATGAAAGGCATTGATATCAGCCTGGCCATTCGGGTAAATCCTCGTAAGCGAGGGCACTGCCGCTGAGAGCTCTGCGAAGTCACTCCAATCGATGATGATGCCGGCCGCGCGGGCGATGGCAATCCAGTGAATCGTATGATTCGTCGACCCACCGGTCACCAGCAGGGCAATCAGCGCGTTGACGATATTTTTTTCGGCGACCACGTCACAAAGCCCCTGGGTGCCACCATTAGGCTGTGACAGGCGAATAACCTGTTCAGTTGCGGCCACAGTAAGCGCATCTCGCAGCGGCGTCCCTGGATTGACGAAACCTGAGCCTGGCAAATGCAAGCCCATAACCTCCACCAGCATCTGATTGCTGTTGGCGGTGCCATAAAAGGTGCAGGTGCCTGCGCTGTGATAGGACTGGCTTTCCGCTTCGAGCAATTCGTCCTTGCCGATCTTGCCCTCGGCATAGAGTTGTCGAATGCGCTGCTTTTCCTTGTTAGGTAGTCCGGAGCCCATGGGGCCCGCCGGCACGAGTATGGCCGGGAGATGTCCGAAACTGAGCGCACCGATCAATAGCCCCGGTACGATCTTGTCACAGATCCCCAGCAGCAGTGCCGCGTCGAACATGTTATGACTCAGGGCCACCGCAGTGCTCATCGCAATCACATCACGAGAAAACAGACTCAGATCCATACCTGGTTGCCCCTGGGTCACGCCGTCGCACATGGCGGGCGTACCGCCGGCAACCTGTGCCACTGAACCCATGCCGTTGGCAGCCTTGCGAATGATATCGGGAAACCCTTCATAGGGCTGGTGGGCGGACAACATGTCGTTATAGGCCGACACGATCCCGACGTTGGCCTTGTTGACCAGCTTGAGGGTGTCCTTGTCGGCCTGACCGCAGGCCGCGAAGCCGTGAGCCAGGTTGCCACAGGACAAGGTGCCGCGAAGTGGACCGCGCTCGCGCAGCTGACTCATTCGCTCGAGATAGTCTGTCCGGGTGGCGCGGCTGCGTTCGATGATGCGCGCTGTGACCCTGGCTACGGTTGGATTCATTAAAGCTTTCCTCGTGTTGGACCCCACAGCAGATCGGGCACCGCCTGATCAGGGATCGTCAAATAAACTATTTGGTAGTTATTTTACTTAAATTTAAGCAGCATTCCACGAAAAACGCTGCACTATAGAAATTATGTTTGTTATATTTACTATATCTAGAACCAATACGCAGCCAATAACAATGAGCCGAGGAGGCCCGACATGACCATTCGCATAGCTATCAACGGGTTTGGACGCATAGGGCGCAATGTCCTTCGCGCACTGTATGAAGGTGAGTACCGGGAGGCGGTGCGCGTGGTCGCGATCAACGACCTCGGCGACGCGAAGAGCAATGCCCATCTGCTGAAGTACGACAGCGTGCACGGGCGTTTCGCTGGCACTGTCGAGAGCGACGCCGACTCTATTACTGTTAATGGGGATCGCATCACCATTACGGCTATTCGCGATCCGCAGGCCTTGCCGTGGGGCGAACGTGGCGTCGACGTGGTCCTGGAGTGCACCGGCCTGTTCACCAGCCGGGAAAAAGCCGCCGGGCACATCAAGGCGGGCGCGCGAAAGGTTATCATCTCGGCACCCTCGGAAGATGCCGATGCCATGATTGTCTATGGCGTCAATGAACACACCCTGGGCGCCGACCACGAAATCATTTCCAACGCCTCCTGCACGACCAATTGCCTTGCACCGGTCGTTCAGGCCCTGCACAGCAGCATCGGCATCGAGAGCGGCCTGATGACGACGATCCACTCGTATACCAACGACCAGAACCTCAGCGACGTCTATCACAGCGACGCATATCGCGCACGCTCAGCGACTCAATCACAGATACCAACGAAGACTGGCGCAGCCGCTGCGATTGGCAAGGTCCTGCCGGAACTGAAGGGCAAGCTCGACGGCATGGCAGTGCGCGTGCCAACCATCAATGTGTCACTGGTCGACCTGAGCTTCGTGGCCAGTCGCGATACCAGCGCAGAAGAGATCAACGAGATTCTGAAGAAGGCTGCGGATGGCTCGAAGATCCTGGGCTACAACGATGAAAAGCTGGTCAGCATCGACTTCAACCACGATCCAAGATCCAGCATCTTCGACGCCAACCACACCCGTGTGAATGGCCGGCTCGCCAAGGTCATGGCCTGGTACGACAACGAGTGGGGCTTCTCCAACCGCATGCTCGATAACGCGATTGCACTGATGAAGGTGGCGCGCTCATGAGCACCACCAAGCTGAGCACCAAGGACGGCGCTCCCGCCCTTCGACGCACGAAGATCGTAGCCACGCTGGGACCAGCCACCAGCTCACCCGAGTCCATCGCTGCCATCATCAAGGCTGGCGTTGACGTCGCCCGACTGAATTTTTCGCACGGCAGCGCAGAACAGCATCGCAACAATGCCGAGGCCGTTCGTGAGGCTGCGCGTGCGCAGGGTCGTTTCGTCGCGATTCTTGCAGACCTGCAGGGACCCAAGTTGCGTATCGCCCGCTTTACGGACGGGAAAATCAATCTCCAGGCGGGCCAGCAGTTCGTTCTGGACGCAGCCATGGACAAGGAAGCCGGCACCGAAGAGCGCGTTGGTATCGACTATGAACAATTGATCGATGATGTCAGCCCCGGCGATGTACTCGTCCTGGATGACGGGCGCATCGAACTCGAAATTCAACAGATCGAAAACCGTGCAATCATCTGCAAGGTATTGATCGGTGGCCCGCTCTCCAGCAACAAAGGCCTCAACAAACGCGGCGGCGGCCTGTCTGCGCCGGCGCTGACCGACAAGGACAAGGCCGACCTCAAGACTGCTGCCAAGATCGGCGCAGACTATGTTGCAGTCTCGTTCGTCCGTACCGCCGAAGATATGCATACCGCACGAGCGCTCCTTAAGGAGTGCGGCTCCAGCGCCGGCCTTGTGGCGAAGATCGAGCGAGCGGAGCTGGTTCACGATGAAGCGGCACTGGATGCGGTCATCGAAGCCTCTGAAGTGGTCATGGTTGCGAGAGGCGACCTGGCCGTGGAAATTGGCGACGCTGAGCTCGTTGGCGTGCAGAAGCACATCATCGCGCGAGCCCGGACCCTGAATCGCATTGTCATTACGGCGACGCAGATGATGGAGTCGATGATTCACAATCCGATGCCGACGCGCGCCGAAGTCTCCGATGTCGCGAACGCCGTGCTCGATTATACGGATGCAGTAATGCTCTCTGCCGAAACGGCGGTTGGCGAATATCCCGTGCAGACCATCGAAGCCATGTCGCGGATCTGCATCGGTGCCGAGAAGCATCCTTCGACACAGACTTCCAAGCATCGTATACACGAAAGTATGGCCAGGGTGGACGAGTCCATTGCACTATCGGCCATGTATGCAGCCAATCATTTGAAGCAGATCACTGCAGTCATCTGCATGACGGAGACCGGAGCGACGCCGCTGATGATGTCGCGTATCAAGTCCAGCCTGCCAATCTTCGCGCTGTCGCGTCGCCACGACACCCAACACAAGGTTGCGCTGTACCGCGGGGTACAGACGGTACCTTTCGATTCAGAAGAAATGCCGAACGATCGCATCAATGCCGCTGCGGTAGAGGAACTCGTGAATCGCAAGGTGGTCAAGGCTGGCGATCTGGTCATCATCACCAAGGGTGACTATGCCAACGCCCAGGGCGGCACCAATACCCTCAAGATCGTCAGTGTCGGCGACAGCATTCGCTAGTTCGCTCTAAGCTAGTGTCCGGTATCGACCGGACACTAGCTTCACTCAGTCATTTCCCGAAAACCCTCAACCGCGGCAACGCTGCAGACTTTCAGACGCCAGCCGCGTCACAGCATCCCAGTCGCAGGCGTCGACCAGTTTCTTGGGCGTCAGCCAGGTTCCCCCGACCGCTGCAACGTTATCAAGGCCGAGGTAGTCCCGCGCAGTCTCCTGACGAATGCCTCCGGTCGGACAGAACGTTACATCACTGAAGGGTCCAGCAAAGGCCTGCAGCGCCTTGACCCCGCCAGCCACTTCAGCAGGAAAGAACTTGAATTCGCGATACCCCAGGCCATAGCCGAGCATCATCTCAGAAAGCGTTGAGACGCCCGGCAACATAGGTACGGCTGCATTGAGACCATGCTCCAACAGGGCCGGAGTCGATCCTGGTGTAATAATAAACTGGGCACCGGCGGCTTCAGCCTCGCGGTAGGTTTCGACGGTCGTGACGGTACCGGCACCCACCCAGACGTCAGGCAGTGCATTTCGCAGCTGGCGAATCGCGGCCAGACCATGCTCGGTTCGCAGTGTGATCTCCAGAATCCTGATACCGCCAGCCACCAGCGCTCGACTCAGCGCCACGGCGTGATCGAGATCATCGATAGTGATGACCGGCACCAGCGGGCACGAGGAAAGCACCGCCTGGATCTGGTTACGGTGGGCTTGGGGCAGACTGGACTGAAACATGTTGGTTTTCCTTATAAACAATGTGCTGAGACTCAGCTTGAGATGTTGGGTTAAATGAAAGCAGAAGGCGGAGCCGGCCTCAGCCATCTTCGTACCAGCTCCGGCCATCGCGCGCGATCATGGCAATGGCAGCCATCGGCCCCCAGGTGCCCGCCGCATAGCGTTTCGGCAGACCGCCATGGTCCTGCCAGGTCGCAATGACCTGATCGGCCCAACGCCAGGCCGCTTCGACTTCATCCCTGCGCACGAAGAGATACTGGTTATTCTTCATAACCTCCCAGAGCAGCCGCTCATAGGCATCGGGAATGCGCGCCTTATCGAAGGCTTCCGAGAAACTCAGTTCAAGCGGCCCCTGACGCAGGCGCATACCCTTATCCAGCCCCTGATCCTTGGTGAGAATCTGCAGGGACATGCCTTCGTCGGGCTGCAGGCGGATGATGAGCCGGTTATTGGCCAGGTGGGCCTGATCGGGATCGAAGATATAGTGTGGCGCAGGCTTGAAGTGGATGATGATCTGCGACAGTTTGTCCTGAAGGCGCTTCCCGGTGCGCATATAGAACGGCACGCCGGCCCAGCGCCAGTTGTTGATCTCGGCCTTGATCGCCACGAAGGTCTCGGTCTTGCTGCCAGCCGCTGCGCCGTCTTCCTGCAGATAGCCAGGCACTGGCTGGCCACCACAGCTGCCTTCGGTGTACTGCCCGCGCACGAGATGGCTATCCACGAGGTCTCGCGTGATTGGGCGCAGCGCCTTGAGCACCTTGAGCTTCTCGTCACGGATACTGTCAGCACTCAGGTCAGCAGGCGGGTCCATGGCAATGAGACAGAGCAGCTGCAGCAGGTGATTCTGCACCATGTCCCGCAGCTGGCCGGCCTTGTCGAAATAACCCCAGCGGCCCTCAATGCCCACACGCTCCGCCACAGTGATTTCGACGTGCGAGATGTGATCCTGATTCCATTGGGTGGCGAACAGGTTATTGGCGAAGCGCAGCGCGATCAGGTTCTGCACAGTTTCCTTGCCGAGATAATGATCGATACGGAACAGCTGCGATTCATCGAAAACCGCAGCAAGCTCATCGTTGATCACCCTCGACGACTCGAGATCATGGCCTATCGGCTTTTCGACCACCACGCGGGTGGAGGCTTCGATACAGCCTGCCGTGCGAAGGTTACCGCCAATATGACCATACAGTGAGGGCGGCGTAGCCATGTACACGACCAGGGGCATACTCGAGCCTTCACGCCATTGACGAATTCCGCTGTAGCCTTCGGCATTGGCAAAATCCAGCCGGAGGTATTCGATTCGCCCAAGCAGCCGGTCTACCACCTCGTCGCTCAGTTCCTTGCTCGGCACATGTTCCGCCAGCTTGCGCGCCAGGCGCTCACGCGTCTTGCCGGTGTCGCTGTCCTGATGCCCCAAAGCCAGAATGCGGGTTTCCGGTGGCAGCAGATCAGCACGATCCAGCTGATACAGGGCAGGAAAGAGTTTGCGCTGAGCGAGATCGCCCAGGGCTCCAAACATGGCGATATCGCAGCAGACCTTGGCCTTGTTATTCATAGTCGAACAAAACTCACAGCAATAGGGGGATAGTTTGTAGTAAACTTACTACAATAGTGGCAGGTAATTGCTTAAAAGCCAAGACATCAACGGAAGGTGTTGATTATTTTACTACATAACTACAGTCGTTGTGGCTGAAACCGTCAGATTCACAGGAGGCTGCGGGCTAGACCCTGTTTCACAGGTGCACTCGCAGGCTATTGATAAAAGGCGCTATAGTGGCGGGCAGGCGCCATGGCTGATGACAGCACATACGCTTGTCTGACCGGCCGGCAGACGCAACTCCTTACAGACTTTCATGATCAGGATCTCAACATGACCAATGCTGCAGCCACCCAGACTTCGAGCCTGCTAAAGCAGCTTCAGGAACGCCTGGGCCAGCTGAACAAGTCGGAGCGCAAGGTCGCCGAAGCCATACTGCGTGATCCGTCTGCGGCGACGAGGTCGAGTATCGCGGCACTGGCCCAGGCCGCCGAGGTGAGTGAGCCGACCGTCAATCGTTTCTGCAGGAACTTTTCGGCGAGCGGCTTCCCGGATTTCAAGATTCGTCTGGCACAGAGCATCGCGACCGGTACGCCGTACGTGGGTCAGAACGTGGACATCGACGACGATGTCGCCGCGTTTACCGACAAGATCATCCTCAGCACCATGGCCAGTCTGGATCATGCAAGGCAGGCGCTGAATACCAAGGCCCTGGCGAGCGCGATTGATTACCTCATCCAGGCGAAGCAGATCAGTTTCTTCGGTATGGGGGGGTCGGCACCAGTTGCGCTCGACGCGCAACACAAGTTCTTCCGCTTCAATATCCCGGTGGTGGCGTATAACGATGCGCTGATGGCTCGTATGGTGGCAGCGGGCTCCAGCACCGGAGACGTGATGGTGGTCATCTCGTATACCGGCCGCACCCGTGAAATGGTGGAAATCGCGGAACTGGCTCGCAGTAACGGCACCACTGTCATTGGGATAACGGCTCCCGCCTCACCGTTGGCCGAGACCTGCACGGTAGCACTCGAAGTCACCGCCCCGGAGGACACTGATGTCTATGTGCCAATGACTTCGCGCATTATTCACCTCGCCATCATCGACATCCTCACCACCGGCGTGACTCTCAAGCGGGGCAGTGATTTCCAGGGCCACCTGAAAAAGATCAAGGACAGCCTTCAGCCGACCCGGTTTCCGCTGCGCTAGCTAAAGCAGTTTGCCGGCAGCGGCGCTGGCTCAGACAGTCAGTCGCCGCATGCCGATGCCCGCCAGCCCTGACAGCAGCAATAGCGCAGCAAGTGGTGCTGGCACAGCGGTTGCAACTGGTATAGGCCCAGCGCCAGCGCCACTGTCGACGGCATTTGATATGGCGTACACACCACCGGGACCTGCCGGCGCCTGTGTCGTCTGCCAGAAGAAGGTGATCGGCTCGCCGGTATCCCAGCCCTCACTGTCGGCCAGCCAGATCAGCTCACCGAGATCGCTCTGCTCCAGACTGAAGCCTACGCCTGCGAACGCCGCCTCCGTAAAATCATACCCCGCGACACCGTTGAAGCCATAGGCTTCAAACCCCAGGCTGAACGAGCCCACATCATCGAATTCAACGACGGTCGCGGGATTCGGGAATGGCGGGTCGTTGGGATGATCCACGCCAGGCGTCACTGTATGCGAATAGGTGTAAACAGTGCCGGCAGGATTGGCCGGCGGCAGGCAGTCGGCGAAGCCCGCGGGACAGCTGACGTTACTACGTAGATCACCTACGCTGTCGCCATTACCTCTGACTAAAGACACTTCCACGTCCGGCCCCACAGGGCCGACAATCTTCGCGCCCGTCTCGATCGTGTCAAAATCGGTGACTGAAATGGGCGCGGCTGAAACTGGAACGCTGATGAAACAGCTCAGAAATATCAAAGGGCAGACTGGTCGTTGCATGATCAATTCCTTGGTTGAATAGATTGATTGGACAGTTGGTTAAACCCTGCTGCACGCAGATACAACAACAACTGGCTGCGAGCCAAAGTGGCTACGATACAGGGCCGCGCTCACGTCACTCCCACCCTTCTACGCCCCAACCCGATCCGCGCCCCCTCCCCCAAAAAAACAGGCGTGGATGATGCGGCGAGTAGACGCTTCCCTGACTATCGAACAAGACAACAAAAAAACAGGAAGCACCTATGAACCACCTTCAAGTTAAAAGACTCTCAGCCATTGCGGCGGCAGTTGCGGCAGCCGCGTTTGCATCGTCCGCGGTGGCTGTTGAATTTTTTGGATATGCCCGCGCCGGCCTGTCCAGCAACGTAAACAGTGGCGGCGAACAGACCTGTTTCGGCAATGGCGCCAATGGCCATTATGTGGGCAGACTCGCCGACGAATGCGACACCTATGCTGAAATCGGCATCGGCGAAGAGCTATTCGCACAGGATGGCAAGTCATTCCGCATCGATTCGATGATTGCCTACGGCGCAAATCTGCAGGGCAATGACTATCAGGCCTTCAACGGCGCCAACGACGTCAGCGGCGTCAACGTTGAACTCGACCCAGTAACCAATCTACCTGTTACCACCGTCACCAGAAACAACAGTGACCCCTACGGCGGTGGCGAAGTTGCACTGCGCCAGCTGTACGTTTCTGGCAAAGGCGTCGTCGAAGCACTGCCGGGCGCAACGCTCTGGGCAGGCAAACGCTTTTACCAGCGTCACGATGTTCATCAGCTCGACCTCTTCTATGTGAATAACTCCGGCTACGGCGGCGGTATCGAGAATATCCAGATGGGCGCCGGAAAGTTCTCGCTGGCCTGGCTCAACTCTGACAAAAGGGAAAATGACGAGAACATCGTTCAGAACAACAAGTTCGACGTGCGTTATGCCTTCCCGATTGGCTCAAACAATCTGACGCTCATTGGCGTTTACGGCATGGCGGATCTGACCGACCAGCAGGAAGACGCAGGTATCGATGATGAAGATGGCCTGTTCTTCAGCGCTGAGCTCGCTTCAGAATTCATGGGCGGCTTCAACAAGTTCGTGTTGCAGTACGCCACCGACTCCCTCGGCGAATCAGCTTTCGCCAACCACGGTGCGGGCGTCAGCCTTAACGCCCCCTACTACGCCGGCACACTCGAAGAGAGCTGGCGCGTGCTCAACCACGGCGTCATCAAGCTGGGCGGTGGCTGGGATCTGGGTTACTCAGCCCTCTATGCACAGGGTGATACTTACGACGTTATCAATCAGGAGTCACCTGAGCGTCTGAGCGTTGTGGTCCGTCCGGTATTCAACTGGACACCGTTCAGCAGCACCACGTTTGAACTTGGCTATGCCGATGAGCACCAGCCATTTTCGGACGACTCGACTGAGCTGCAGAAAATCGCAATTGCACAGCAGTGGTCTGCCGGTCCGGGTTACTGGGCTCGTCCTGTCATCCGCGCCTATGTCGCCAGCTTCTTCGGTGATCAGGCTGAGTCGGCTCGCGGTGGCGAAGGCGTAGACGGTGATCTGCAGCTGGGCCTGCAGATGGAAGCCTGGTGGTAGCGCAGGACTGACCGTCGAGTGTAGCCGGGGCCGTTCCGATAGGGCTGCCCCGGCGCCCCCTAACAATAATCAGAAGGATAACCGTGATGCTCAACAAAATAGCACTCGTCCCCTTTGTGGCCCTGCTTGCAGTAGGCGGTTGTGCCACTACAGAACAAACTGAAACCGCGAGTGGCAAGCGTGACTTCAGCGAAGTGCTCTACCTGCGTGGCCAGTTCAACTGGTGGGATATCGCGCCCGAGTACAAGGTCAAGAAAGTTGGCGACGACCTGTATAGGACGGAAGTTTCCTTGAAAGCGGACGGCCAGCCCTACGGTTTCAAGTTCGGCAATGCCACCTGGAGCGCAGGCACCAACTGCGGCTACCTCTCCGAGGAATTCAAGACCATCAAGATTGGCGAGCCCGCTAAAGCGAACTGCTCAGCCGTGTTCGAAGATTTCATGTTCACACCGCCTGAAACCGGCACCTATGCCTTCTTTTTCGACAACAGCGGGGAGACGCCAGTCGTCCTTGTAAAGCCCGCCGAATAGTTCCCCCTGTTCAGGCAAGCGTCTTCTTGCTGTGTTTGGGCACTGCTGGTGCCCTCTTTTGATTTTTCTGACGACCCTCTTATCTCCCGCCGCTCCCGCTGTTACATTCAACACCACACCTCTTTCCACAGGACGTCAAGATGCCGAATCGATGTCGGTCTGCTGCCATTGCCAGATTATCTGCCCTCAAACCGCAGAGCTTTTTCGTATTAGGGCTGGCCCTGCTGTCCACATCGACTGCAGCTGAATGCCCTTCGACCGACGAGCAACGCTGGATCTCCGGCAGGCCCTATGACCAGGGCGCCAGGGTTCATCATGAGGGGCAGTGGTACCAGGCTCGCGAACGGCAGGCTGGCCATGAACCAGGCAGTAGTTTCAGCTGGAAGGCCGTAGATGCCCCTGACTGTGACCTGTCTGAACCGATGGCGGCACCCCTCACCGATGAGGCGCAGGTGCCGAAATCAAATAGCCATGATACAGGCGCGGCGGAGATCAAGGGCGATATAAAGACCCAACCGCTCCCTCAGAGTGAGCCAGGCTCGAGCTCCGAGGTCAGCGAAATCGCGTGTGAAAGCATTGGTGAATATTCCTTTGGAGAAGCCTATAGCCCAGGCGCACTCGTGAGACACCAGGGTCTGGTGTATCGAGCCACGCGCCCCAGTACTGGCGACATGCCTGGCCTTCAAATGCCGCCCGTCTGGGCGCGTGACAGTATGGTTTGTGCCGAGCGTTAGCGCCTCCGGAAAGAGGCGCTGAAATGGCGTTTCTATAACTGTCCGCGTGTTGTCGCACCCGCCGTGGCCGTTACCCTGTTGTTGGCTCCTGACTGCCATTTGATAACCTGCGACGGATTGCTCTCACTGCGAATTATGCACTCCCATTCCACAGCCTTGCCGGTCGGTAACGCTATGCTGCCTGTCCAGGATGGATAGCCGCTGGCATCTGGCAAACGCACGGCAGCGCTCGCGTTCCAGTTACCAAGTTCCGCGATGAGACTGCTTCGTGATCACCGCAATCCCATCAAACTCCGCTCAGAGGCATTACAAACCCTCCAGGGCTATATTAAATCGGGCGTAAGCTGGGGGCGTAGTACCGGCGACAAACGCAAGCGCGTTGGCTGCAGCACGCCTGGAGCGTGTATCATTCGACGCGGCCAGTTTACTATCCCTCTCGCAGACCGCTCTACAGAGTATAAGAAGGACTTCTCGTGACCTCAGCTACAAGCAACAGTATCAATCAGCGTATCGCCGATGACATAGGCGCAGACGTACATCAGGTCGTTTCAGCCGTTGAACTGCTCGATGGCGGTGCAACCGTGCCTTTTATCTCACGCTATAGGAAAGAGGCTACAGGCGGGCTCACCGATACTCAGCTGCGATTGCTGGACGAGCGTCTCGTTTATCTTCGAGCGCTCGAGGCTCGACGTGAAGCGATCACGAAGGAAATTGCCGACCAAGGGAAACTGGATAGTAATCTGCAGCGCCAGCTGCAGGGCGCCCAGACCAAGGCTGAGCTTGAAGATCTCTATCTGCCATTCAAGAAAAAGCGGCGAACCAAAGGTCAGATTGCAATAGAGGCTGGCTTGCAGCCATTGGCTGAAACTTTATGGGAGCAGCCATCGCATGATCCAGCAAAGACGGCAGCGGCTTATGTGGACGCAGCGAAGGGTATAGCGGATGAAAAAGCGGCGCTTGAAGGTGCCCGCTACATCCTGATGGAGCGCTTTGCCGAGGACGCCTCCCTGATCGCCCGTCTGCGCGAGCAGATGCAGGGCGAAGCCTTTCTCTGCGCAAATGTGCAGGCAGGCCAATCTGCGGAGGGCGCCAAGTTCTCTGATTACTTCGAACACCGTGAGCGCTATGCCAAGGTACCGGGCCATCGGGCCATGGCAATGTTTAGAGGTCGCGCCGAAGGCTTTCTCACACTCAAGCTTCTACTGCCCGAGCGGGATGCGACTGGCGAAGCCAGCTATGGTGATGCCGGGTTCATACAGACAGTCGCCTCGCACCTGAAATTTGCTGATCGCAATCAGCCTGCTGATGCCTGGCGTGCCCAGGTAGTCCAGGCAACGTGGCGTATCAAGCTGGCATTGCACCTCGAAACCGAGTTATTCGCGGCACTGCGAGCACGTGCGGATGCAGAGGCAATCAACGTGTTTGCAACCAACCTGCGCGACCTCCTGCTGTCGGCACCGGCAGGTCCGAGGCCAACCCTGGGGCTTGACCCCGGCTTCCGCACCGGCGTCAAGGTTGCAGTGGTGGATGCCAGCGGCAAGGTGCTGGATCACACGGCGATCTACCCACATCAACCCCAAAACCAGTGGCGCCAATCGGTCGCGACGCTGAGCGCACTGTGCCAGAAGTACAACATCGAGCTGATCGCGGTCGGCAATGGCACGGCAAGCCGGGAGACCGAGAAGCTCGCGCTTGAAGTCATCGAGGCCGCGAAGGTGCCTGGCCTCACGAAAGTCATGGTGTCAGAAGCCGGCGCGTCGGTGTACTCGGCCTCGGCTCTGGCAGAGCAGGAATTTCCTGACCTTGATGTCACCATCCGCGGCGCGATTTCAATTGCGCGACGCCTGCAGGATCCGCTAGCCGAGCTGGTGAAGATAGACCCGAAAGCAATCGGTGTCGGCCAATACCAGCACGATGTCTCCCAGGCCGATCTTGGTCGCAGCCTCGAAGCTACAGTCGAAGACTGTGTAAACGCCGTCGGCGTTGATCTGGATACTGCGTCCTCCGCACTGCTCTCTCGTGTTGCCGGCCTCTCCCCGTCACTCGCGGACAGTATCATTGGTTATCGCGACGAGCACGGTACATTCACTTCGCGTGCTGAGCTCAAGAAGGTGCCGCGCCTGGGGCCAAAAGCCTTCGAGCAGGCGGCTGGATTCCTGCGCATTCCCAAGAGCAGTAATCCACTGGATGCTTCCGGCGTGCATCCTGAGGCCTATCCAGTCGTGAAGCGAATCGTCGCGCACGCGGGCCGGCCTGTTAATGAACTGATTGGCGACAGCGCCTACCTTCGCAGCCTGGATGCGAAATTGTTCACCGACGAACAATTCGGTGTGCCTACGGTGAAGGACATCCTGGCAGAACTCGAGAAGCCCGGTCGTGATCCCCGCCCAGAGTTCCAGACCGTGCGCTTTGCTGACGGCATTGTAAAGCTGAGCGACCTGAATCCGGGGATGCTACTCGAAGGCCAGGTCACGAACGTCACAGCCTTTGGCGCCTTCGTCGACATTGGCGTGCATCAGGACGGCCTCGTACATATTTCAGCGCTGAGCGATCAGTACGTGAAGGACCCGCGGGATGTGGTAAAGGCTGGCGACATCGTCAAGGTCAAGGTGATGCAGGTCGACACGCAGCGCAAACGCATCGGTCTGTCGATGCGCCTGAACGACCCAATCGAAGCCGAGTCGGATGGCAAGAGCAAGAGCGAACGATCAGGCAGCACACGAGACAGCAGATCAGGAGGCCGGGGTGATTCAGGTCGTCAAGGATCTGGCCGAAGCAACACCGCAGCGGCCCAGCAGCCACAAAGTGGGCACCCTTCAGCGCTGGCCCTGTCGCTGCAGGCAGCGCTCAAGCGGAAGTAAGCAGGGCCTCGAGCGCACCAACGTTTTCGAGGTAATCGCGGGCGGCTTCGAGCCCTTCGCGATAGCCCTCAGCCAGCCTCTCCGGCTGGCGAGTCAGCCGCCCAACCGGAAACCTGGCTGGCGGCGCTATGATTCGAACACGACAGTCAGCAGGCGGCTCGGTAATGAACGCGAGCGAAGCATTGTAACGCTCGTGTCGTTGTAACAGTGCTTCGGCGAGTGCTGGATATTCCCGGAACACCGAACGAGTGACGGCAGGCAGACGTGACGGCTTCTTGCGGTAGCCCAGCGGACGCGACAGGATGACCGTTATATCGCGCGCACCTTCTTCATACGCACGTTCGACCGGTATCGAATCGATGAGACCGCCATCGCTCATCGGCTCGCCATTCACCAGCGGGTAGTCCCGATAGGCCACGGGTATCGAACAGGATGCTGTCAGCACGCTGTGCATGTTGTCCCGATCGATCCTGATGTAACGCGGCTCTCCTGACCGCACGGCAGTAACGCCCACCCATAGCGGCGTATTCCCATTGAGATAGTGTTCCAGATTGAGCGGGACATCCTCATAAGACTGATGCCATAGCCAATGCACATCGCACAGGTGTCCGCCCTTGATGAAGCGGCGCCAGTTGATAAATTCTGGCGCACAGGCATGCTCCATGATGATCTTCCGGCTCCGTCCGTGCTCATTGCACAGATAGCCCATCAGGTTGGTGGAACCGGCAGAAACGCCAAAAGCATAGGCGAAGGGGCAATAGGCTGCTGCCATGAAGGCGTCCAGAACGCCGGCGGCAAAAATGCCCCGCATCGCACCGCCTTCGACAACTAGCGCTGAAGTGTTGTGCATGTCCATATCCCCCAGTTCCGTAGACGAGCGCAGACCGCTCGAACAATGGTCAGGATGGCAGAGCCCGAAAGACAATCACAAGCCCCACGTCAAACGATTGACGATGAGGCCCGTAATCCACTGAAGGCTCTGACAGCAGCGACAGGTGCGCTATTGAAGCGCGGAAAGCCTCAGTTCGATCCGCGACGCGTTCGCCTGAACATCGGTCACCGAGACAGCGGGCTGGGCTGGCGGCACATCACTGGCCCAGGCCTTGGCAAACTGCGCCAATGCATCCCTGCTCTGCTGGTAGGCCGCCTCGTCTTTCGCCTTGAGAATGCCCGCCTTCTCTTCCAGCAGTTTCTGTGCAGCCATGACGAATCCTGCGCCGTCCTGATATTCGACCGCATTCACGAACTTGCCGTCCTTCACAGCCTCTGCATATTCAGCAGTCGCCGATTTCACGAGTGCAAGCACCACATCGGCAACGAAAGAGGCGGCGTTGAGCTCCGAGGCCTCTACGGCTTGCTGAGCTTTCGTGATGCCTTGCTCAGCCACATTGAACTCATTCTCGACATCGCTCCACTGAGTGGCCTTACCCGCAGCGGTAGCCAAGGTTTCTAGCGTTTGCTCGAGATTCGTCACCGCATATTTATCCAGTGCTGGTTCCAGGCGCTCATAGAGCACCCCGCGAGGATGCGTGAGATGCACCGCACCAGCTTTGACTTCGCCATTCTCGATCAACTGGCGCCCTATCAGCATGTGGCCTTTCATCATCTCCAGCAGGCTAAAGTACACACCGGCCGACTCTTCGGCGCCAGGCGCGGATGAGCCGCCTTCACCGCCTTCACCACCTTCACCACCTTCACCGCCTTCACCGCCTGCGCTGAAGTGGTTGAAGGCCGTGCCGCCTTCGCCGCCTTCACCACCGTGGCCTTTCTCACCACCTTCACCACCGTGGCCTTTTTCACCGCCTTCACCACCATGGCTTTTCTCACCGCCTTCACCACCATGGCTTTTCTCACCGCCTTCACCACCGTGGCTTTTCTCACCGCCTTCTCCACCATGGCTTTTCTCACCGCCTTCTCCACCATGGGCTTTCTCGCCGCCTTCGCCACCGTGGCTTTTCTCACCGCCTTCGCCGCCATGGCTACCCGTGGCTTTTTCGCCACCCTCACCGCCATGCTGTTCCACAGGAACTTTCGAGTTGCTGGCCGTCGATTCTGCCATGGCCTGAGTCGCAGCCAGACCTGGTCCCACCAATAAGCTAGCCACACCAACGCCTAGCCAGAGTTTCAGTTTCTGCTCCTTCATACCTCTCCCCATTCTTCGCTTGCAGCGAAATCAGCTGATTTTCTTTAGTATCGAGATGATCGATTAATCCCGTGCGATAATGCAAGTGATTCTCATTTTGGTAATGGAGTGAGGCATGATCCTCTGTATTGGTAATGTGCTGAATGAAGGGCAGTTGCAAGCGCTGCGGCAGGTCCTTGGCCAGGCAAGCTTTCGCAATGGCAAGGACACCGCCGGATGGCACGCCAGGCTGGTGAAGAACAACGAGCAGGCTGATAGCCGGGATAAGCAGGTGACTGCTCTGCGGCAAACTGTAGGCAATGCGCTGGAGAACAATCCCGTCTTCCAGATGGCTGCGCGACCTTTGCGAAGCACCCCGGTCATGTTCAGTCGGTACCGGATCGGCATGACCTACGGTAATCATGTTGACGACCCGGTGATGGGCTCGGGTCCCGACAAGCTGCGTACCGACCTGTCATTTACACTGTTCCTGAGCGACCCAGACAGTTATGAAGGTGGTGAACTCGTCACCGACACCAGCGCTGGTGAGACCAGCTACAAGCTCCCTGCCGGTGCACTCGTTCTTTACCCCTCGTCGACGCTTCACCGCGTCGAGCCTGTAAGCAGCGGGGAGCGGCTGGTCGCCGTGGGCTGGATCCAGAGCACCATCCGCGATCCGGGGCATCGGGAGATCCTGTTCGATATCGACACGGCACGAAGACAACTGTTCGATCGCGATGGCAAGAGCAGAGAGTTCGATCTGCTCTCCAAATCGCTTTCGAACCTGCAGCGGATGTGGGCAGAGATATAGATCTGACGCACACGAGAAGTGCGAACAGGTTCTCGTTCAGCAAACAGGATTTAGCCTACCGTGGGAGAGCAAATAACCATAATAATCAACGGTGCTCTTATGAAAATCCTCAGATCAGTGCGGCAGCATCTGCTTTCGCGCAATACGCTTCTATCCTTCAGAACCCTGCTTACCCTTTCACTCGCCACCATGCTGACTGGCTGTGACGGCATCGGCGGCCTGCTCAGCAACGCGCGCGTTGCCGATGCTGACAACGATCAGGTTATCACCCTCGGGGACTCGATCTTTGCGCTGTCCGGCAAACTCCAGGACGAACTCGAAGCCAAGGCAGGCGAGACCTTCCGACGCTATACGGTTTCAGGCGCCGAACTGAGTGACGGCAGTGTCGCAACGTCCGTCGAAGACCAATATCAGCGGGCACTCAGCGACAACTCAGACATCGAGACTATCGTCATGAATGGCGGCGGCAATGATATATTGATCCCGGCTATTGTCTTCGATCCGAACGACTGCAAGACACAGTGGTATGAATTCGGTCGATTGAGCGCAAAATGCCAGCGTTTCATCGATGACGTCTACGTCGACAGTGTCAACTTGCTCAATCAAATGGACGCCGATGGCATCGATAATGTCATCTACCTGGGCTACTACTACACCAAGAATGGCATTTTTCTGCTCGACAGTATGGAAGAGGCGGTGGATTACGGTGATCTCCGCCTGAGTCAGGCCTGCGATTTCAGCACAGTGGATTGCCAGTTCGTCGATCCACGTGCATCGATTCGCGACAGTCACATCATTATCGACGGCATCCACCCAACCACGGCGGGCTCCCGAATCCTTGCCAACCTGATCTGGCCAAAGCTGCAGCCTCTACTGTAAGCCATCCAGGTCAGCGAGCACTCGATGAGCGTGAATTCCTCAGCTGCAGGCGGACATTCCCTCATCGATGCGCTCGCGTTACCGCTGAAACTTCCAGTTATACAACAGCGGTTTACCTAAATCAGTAAACGCCAACCAGTTCTCAATTCGTCATTGACTGATTAAGTTACCTTAGCTCTGTTCAACCAAAAAACCTCAATAACAACAGAGCACTTACTCATGATGAAGATGAAAGCAATGCGACAGAAGCTGCTGTCGCGCAAAACACTCATTTCTGCCAGGACAGTCGTAGCACTGTCACTGGCCACTCTTCTGGCTGGTTGCGATGGCCTCGGCGGACTCCTCAGCAATGATCGTGTGGTCGACGCAGATAACGATCAGGTCATCACCATCGGCGACTCAATTTTTGCGCTGTCCGGCAAGCTGCAGGACGAGCTCGAAAGCAAGGCAGGCGAAACCTTTCGTCGCTATACCGTGTCTGGTGCTGAGCTGATTGGCGGGAATCTGGCCACCTCTATCGAAGCCCAGTATCAACGTGCGCTCACCGATAATTCCGATATCGACACCATCGTCATGAATGGAGGCGGTAACGACATCCTGCTGCCGGCCATCGCCTTCGATCCGAACAACTGCAAGACACAGTGGTATGAATTCGGCCGCCTGAGCGCGAAGTGCAAGCGCTTCATCGATGATATCTATGTCGAAGGTGTGAACTTCCTCAACCAGATGGACGCCGATGGCATCGACAATGTCATCTATGTGGGTTACTACTACACCAAGAACGGCATCTTCCTGCTCGACAGCCTCGAAGAGGCCGTGGACTACGGCGACGCGCAACTGAGTCGGGCCTGTGACTTCAGCACCGTGAGTTGTCAGTTCGTCGACCCACGCTCATCGATTACTGACGACAATATCATCGTTGACGGCATTCATCCGAACGACCAGGGTTCAAAAATACTGGCGGATCTGGTCTGGCCGAAACTGCAGCCTCTGCTGTAGGCTTGACCAAAGCCAAGGCTGCTGTGAGCGTAAGAGGTTCCTGAAATCACCATTATGAAAACACGGTTTTTTCTCATTGCTGCGCTCGCAGTACTGGTGACAGTCTCATTGCTGGTTCTGCTGCTGCCAACCTTCGACGCCACCATACCGGGTGACGTCGCTTTGAAGGCCGATGGCCCACGGCCAGGTACCAGTAACGATCAGCCCGCTTCCGACTACCCCGCCGATGCGGCGACGCAGGAAAATCGGCGGTTGGCCAGCGAACTGGCTAACACCTACGGCGACACCATTTCCGATATTGCGGTTCAGGTGACGCTTCTGAAATTACGCGAAGCACTGCTTCGGAAAGATCCACAGAACGGCCTTGCCCGCTTCAACGAAATCATCCGAACAGCCTTTCCCAACCTTGCTGCAGAAATTCTGCAGTCTGTCGAACTCATGGCGACCTACAGAGACTGGCTTTTCGAAGTCCAGCCTGAACTGGTAGCGCTGGATCAGTTGCAGCAGGACGCCATGCTCTGGACCAGGCGTCGTGAATTATTCGGCGACGGCGCCGAGCGCATATGGACTGCAGAGCGCGAAGAGACTGCAAAAAAGCAACGACAGATCCACTCAGCTATTGCTCAACTCGATAAGGCTTACGAGACTTCGCTTGAAGAAAAGGTCTATCAACTGGAAACCGCACTGGAGGAAACCTATGGAGACCTGCAATCGCGGGCTCTGATCGGCCCAGCCCAGACTGCGCAGGTCTACTTCGATCTCGACTCAGTGCAGAGCGTGCTGCACGATATGCCACCGGACGAACGACAGGACAAGATCCGTGAGTTGCGCATCAGCATGGGCTTTACTGAAGCTGAAGCTGAAAAGCTCGCTGAATCCGACGCCAGGCGAAACGAGCGCTGGGACAAGGGCTTGTCGTACATGACGCAGCGGCAGGACCTGGAAGCCCGCCTCGAAGGAGAAGCACTTTCGGAGGCACTTGATGATCTTCGTGAAAAGGTCTTTGGCCGTGAGGCATCCACAATTGCCAAGGAGGAAGCCATCGGGTTCTTTCGCTACAAGCGCCCCCGTCTCTATGGCAGAAACTAGGCCGCTCAAGGCATAATGCCTCTGAGCGCCGTGCGATCGTCATTTGTAAAACGCCCTCGCTAGACTAGCTTTACAACATCAGCTTCCATTCTTAATGCAGTAACCGGGCTCAGGTGATGAAGCGACTATTACAGTCCTGCGTGCTATCCGCTGCAACTCTGCTTGCAGCAGCCCTGTTAGCCGTAAACATTCGCGCGCAGGAACTCCCGTCGGAGCTCGTTCTGCTTACCTGGTCTCATTATTTCGATCCTGCAGTCATTGCTGAGTTCGAGCGGGCCAACAATACCAGAATCCGCCTGATCAACTTCGAAACCGACGACGGTCGTGACGAGCTCTTGCTTGAAACCGACGGCCGTGGCTTTGATCTTATCGTGGCGAATGGTACCGGCGTGGGTAAATATGCTCGTGAGGGCTGGCTTGCGCCCATAGAGGATCGCCTGGTGCCGAATCGCGAGCTGATCGCGCCTCAGTGGTTTGACTACTTTCCAGAAGCCCGTGAGTATGCCGTGCCTTATACCTGGGGTACCGTCGGCATTGCCTACCGCAAGGACCTCTACCGGAAGCCAGTAGAGAGTTGGGCAGCCTTGTTCAAGCCGGATCCGGCGCTATTCGGCAAGATCGCCATGATCCGCAGCAGTCGCGATACTGTGGGGATGGCACTCAAGATGCTTGGCTATTCCATGAACAGCGAGAGTATCGAGGAAATCAATGCGGTCGCGCCCCTGCTGGTGGCACAGCGGCCCTTCGTCAAGGCCTACTCCTACCCCGTCATAGATGCGCAGTCGGCGCTTGTGTCTGGGGAAATAGTGATGACCATGATCTATAGCGGTGATGCTCTGACGCTGCAGCAGCATCACCCCGACATCCAATTCGTGTTACCGCGCGAGGGCACGGGTCTGTGGGTCGATTATCTGGTTTTGTCGACCTATAGCCGGGAGAAGACGCTGGCGTACCGTTTTCTGAATTTTATCAATGAGCCGGCCGTTGCGGCCCGGCTGATGAGCTATGTGAATTACGCGTCGCCAAACGCAGCCGCAGAAAAGTTGTTGCCTGAGTCGATTCTGAACAATCCGGTCGTCTACCCACCGCCTGAAGTCCTTCTCGAAGCTGAACGCTTTACCAGGCTCAGTCCGAAGGCGGCCCGGTTACGGAAACAGTTGTTCGCCAACGTTGCTGAAAGAACGGTAGCGCCTGATTGAAGCTGAACGCCAAGATCCTGCTGATTATCCTGCCGCTACTCGTCGTTGCAATCGGCTGTACGGGCTGGTTTGCCCATAGCCAGCTGAGTGAGGCCTCGCTCGAAAACAGCCGCCGCCAGGTTGAGTCCGCCCTAGTCGATCTTCGGTCGAGCATTCTGGCTACACAATCCAACACGCGTTCCAATCTTGATCTTTTTGCCAACGACACTTTGCTGCAGCGCTATGTATTAACTGATGAGGAAGGGCGCTACGACCTGCTGCTGACCGCACTCCTGCGGCTTCTGAGCAGCTATCAGAAAGCCTACCCCGCCTACTTCGAAATTCGGATATTGATGCCTGATGGCTTCGAAGATGTCAGGCTCAGCAGCCTCGACATCATCAATACCACGGAGTTTGAAGCCAACAGTGCGATCTTCGAAAAGATACTGGCTGCGGGCGCTCATGACTCCTCGTTTTTTGCCATGAATCCGGATACCGGTCAGGTCGCCCTCTATTTCTCCAAGCCACTGCTGGTTCGCGACAATACCCGAGAGGCTTTCGACGCCAAACCTACGTTACGGGCTTTCCTTTCAGTGGCTGTGTCATTGAAATGGCTCCAGGACAAAATGAATGAGGCCCGCACGGAAACCGGTGCAGTCCTGATGCTTACCGATGCGCAGGGCAAGGTATTCATGCATTCAGAGGGCGCTGAATTCATCCGCACCGAAGAACATCTGAGCTCGAAACTGTCGGCGGACGGCACTTCGCACGCTCGACTCGAGAACCTGCTGTCTGCCGTTCCGGTGCAGGACTTCACTGCCATCCAGTTGGGCGGCCAGGATGGCTTCCTCTGCTCGCATCCGGTCGCTGACAGCTATCGACTCGTGGCGTGGCTGCCCGCACGCAAGCTGGTCAAACGGTCTAACGAACTCGCCCTGTTCATCATCCTGATCTGCCTCGGTTCGGTCTTGGTGATTTCGCTTGTACTCTACGCTCAGCTGAACATGCTCATTATTCGTCCAATAAGACATCTGCAGCGTGCGACAGAGGCCATCGGCCGAGGCCACCTGCTGAAGAAGATTCACGTCAAGGGCAATGATGAAGTCGGGGCGCTGGCCGAGTCGATCAATGCCATGAGTGCGAGCTTGCAGAAATCTCACGAGCAGGTTCGCTTCCTCGCCTACCACGATACCCTCACGGCACTGCCGAACCGGCTCATGTTCTATGAGCAGCTCGCCAGTACGATTGCGACCGCAAGGCGGTCGGGCGCCAGGTTTGCCGTGTTATATCTCGACCTCGATCACTTCAAACGCGTCAATGACACGCTTGGCCATCGTGCGGGTGACCAGCTGCTAGGCATCGTGGCTGAACGGCTGGCCCACTGCATGCGGGAAAGCGATTTCATAGCGCGCTCCGATAGCACTGAAGACGAGGTCAGTAGCCCGGGCATGCTGGCGCGTATCGGAGGCGACGAGTTTCTCCTGCTGCTGCAGGACATCCCGGATCTGTTATTGCCAGGCGTGATTGCCGAGAGGATTGTCGATTCAATTTCAAAACCCATTCCGGTCGACAATAATGAGTGTTATGTCAGTGCGAGCCTCGGCATCACCATCTATCCGGATGACGGCGAATCACCCGATTTGTTGATCAAGTACGCCGATATCGCCATGTATCATGCCAAGAGCGAAGGTCGCAATAACTTCCAGTACTACCGCGACTCCATGAATAGCGCCATGGTAGAGCGGGCCAATATGGAATCGAAGCTGCGCGAGGCAATCCGCGAAAACCGCCTGTTTCTGCAGTATCAGCCACAGGCAGACCTGAGGTCTGGCGAAGTGATCGGGGTCGAGGCGCTGGTCCGCTGGAGCGATCCTGAACTGGGCATGATTTCGCCGTCTACCTTTATCCCCTTCGCTGAAGAAAACGGACTCATTGTCGAAATTGGTACGTGGGTGCTCGAGCAGGCCTGCAGACAGGCTGTAGCCTGGCTTGATGAGACTGGTACGCCCATCAAGGTTGCGGTGAATGTTTCGGCAGTGCAGTTCGCCAAGGGCAATTTTCAGGAGGTGGTCCGGAGCACCTTGACACGCAGCGGACTGGCGCCCTCGCATTTGTGCCTGGAGATCACTGAAACCTCATTTATGGAGCACATCGACCGGATCGATATCGTACTTGAAGAGATACGGGCGCTAGGCGTGCTGATAGCGCTCGACGACTTCGGCAAGGGCTTTTCGTCGCTGAATTATCTGCGCCAGTTCCCGATTGATATTCTGAAGATAGACCGCAGCTTCGTGAATGAGCTTTCAGACACTGACAGCGACACTGGCGCGATCATTACTGCGATCATTGCCATGGCCCATGCCCTGCATATCAAAGTGATAGCCGAGGGCGTGGAGAACGCCCAGCAGCTGGAGTCCTTGCGAAGTCGGGATTGCGATTTCGTTCAAGGCTTTTACCTTTACCGTCCGCAGGACGGGACCGGGATCCCGCCACTGCTGATCAATGACTAACTGTTAGCGGCTGTCACGGCTTACGCTGCCAGAAGCGCAAGGACTGACAGGCGCTGATCAGTTTCTCCGCATCGGCTTCGGCCTTCATTTCCAAACAGCCGCCATCGGTCTGGTCCACGCCGGCCTTCTTCAGCAAGGCTGCCGAGCCCTTTGTGTAGCCGATAAACTTCATATGTGCGAAGGCATCAGCTACGAAGTCTCTTGCAGGCGGCATGGCTCTAAGTTGCTCGGCCCCCTCTGCAGTGAGCAGAAGGCACACTGCGTCGAACAATACCGAGGGTCCGCCGTCGATCTTTTCCTGTACTTCCGCAACGCTGCCATCACTAAGCGTCACGCCACCGATTTCGGGTGCAATCACGGCGAGCATGGCATTTTCCTTCTTCACGGCCGCCTTGAGCGCATTGAAAATCGCGGCGTCACTGCCATCAGCCATGAGCACACCGAGCTTGCGGCCGGCAAAGGTACCAGGCGCATTCTTGAGAATACTCAACGCATCGGATACTGGCAGATCCTGGCGGGTTGGCATGGCTGCTTCGGCAGGTGCCGGCATATCAGGGATACGCAGCTGCTTGGCAACCTTTTCAGCGAGCGCCTGATCGATGTTCAGCAGATGGGCTACCATTCTCACCCTGATAGCTGGTGTCTCGACCTTACTCAGCTCGAAGGTCAACGCGTCTGCCAGGTGCATCTGCTCCACTTCGGTCTGGCTGATGTAAAATTGCCGTGCCTGACTGTAATGGTCGGCGAAGGTCTCAGAGCGCGAACGCTGCTTCGTGCCACCTTCATCTACCGCGACGCTTGTGAATCCTTTGCGTGCATCAGCGCGCGGTCCGCCATTTTCGCCCCAGCCATTGGGTTCGTAGTTTGCCCGACCCTTCGGATTATGCATGGCCATATGGCCATCCTGCTGGAAATGGTGGAACGGACATTTAGGCGCATTGACCGGAATGTGGGTAAAGTTCGGGCCGCCCAGACGCTTGGTCTGTGTATCCAGATATGAGAAATTCCTGCCCTGAAGCAGCGGATCATTACTGAAGTCGATGCCAGGCACGATGTTCTGGGTGCAGAAGGCAACCTGTTCGGTTTCTGCGAAGAAATTATCGACACGCTCATTGAGCACCAGCCGGCCCACCTTGCGGATTGGCACCTGCTCTTCTGGAATCAGTTTCGTCGCATCCAGCACGTCGAATTCGAACTTGTCTGCAAAGGCTTCATCGAACACCTGCAGGCCCAGCTCCCATTCAGGGAAGTCGCCGGACTCTATGGCGCTCCAGAGATCTCGACGATGAAAGTCAGGATCAGCACCATTGATCTTCAACGCCTCGTTCCACACAACTGACTGCATGCCGAGCTTGGGCTTCCAGTGAAACTTGACGAACACTGACGCGCCTTCGGCATTCACCATTCTGAATGTATGCACACCGAAGCCTTCCATGAAACGGAACGAGCGGGGGATGGTCCGGTCGGACATCTGCCACATCACCATGTGCATCGCTTCTGGCATGAAAGAGATGAAATCCCAGAAATTATCGTGAGCCGATTGTGCCTGTGGAAACGCACGATCCGGCGCTTCCTTGACTGCATGAACAAGGTCTGGGAATTTCATGGCATCCTGAATGAAGAACACAGGAATGTTGTTACCGACGATATCCCAGTTACCTTCCTGTGTGTACAGCTTCACTGCGAAGCCACGAACATCACGGGCGAGGTCGAATGAGCCCTTGTTGCCGGCCACCGTGGAAAAACGCACGAAGGCCGGCGTCTTCTCGCCCTTGCGCTGGAACAGATCGGCCTTGGTCAGCTCAGGAATCGGATCGTAGGTCTCGAAATAGCCGCGTGCGCCATAGCCCCGCGCATGCACCACCCGTTCCGGAATACGCTCATGATCGAAGTGGAAGATCTTCTCGCGCATGATCTGGTCTTCGAGGAGCGTAGGCCCTCTGGCCCCGGCCTTGAGCGAATTTTGATCGTCGGCGATCGGCACACCCTGTGCAGTTGTCATGATCGGGTTCTGGCTGCTCGCCTGCTGGTGGATCTCTCCACCCTTACCGGTAGGCACCTTCTTGTTGTCGGTGCCTTTGTGAACTGACTTCGTCATTCTAGTCTCCAGAGTCATTGCGCTGATCCGGCTAGCAGGACGCCGCCGAACTGTGTGTAAGCGAAGATAGGAAGAAGATGATCCTGAATCTGTTACGCTACCTTGGGCAATGCAGATGAACACCTCGCGCTAATACCAAACTTCGCTGGAGTCCGGTCTTCTCTGGGCGCCGTATAAGACTGACCATCTGGAGACTGTTGTTTGATACGAACTGAAAAAAGACCAGGCGAGGCCAGCATAGCCCTCGCCGACTGGCAGCAATTGAGCCAATCCTGGCTGCTGACTGCTGCACTGCTGTTGATCATCATTACTGCTGGTACGCACCTGCTCGTTTTCGCGAGCTCCGTGCTTATTCCAATCCTGTTTGGCTTCTATCTGTCGGTGCTGCTGTACGCGCCCATGATCTGGTTGAGCAAGGTCTTGATTCCCCAGCCCATCGGCGCGCTCATCCTGGTGCTGGGCGTATTCTGCGCCATGACCGGCGGCGTCTTGCTGTTGAAAGAACCGGCGACGAACTGGATTCGCACGGCCCCGGCCGTACTCGATAAACTCAAATCGCAGACACCCGGACTACAGGAAACGCTGGATGAAATGGAGACCCGCACCAGCGAGGTGGAGAGCATCATGGATCAGGCTCTGCCTTCAGAGGAGAGCAAGCTCGAAGCGGAGACTGTCGTCATCGATCAGCCAAACGATGACTGGCGGGAAAAGATCTTCGCCAGAGTAGCCAGTTTCACCTGGGCTCTCTCCGTCACTCTTATCCTGTGCTATTTCTTCCTGGTGGGTGGCGATGCGCTGGCGCGTAATATCTCGATGACGTTCCATCGTCGTGCGAGGCGAGTGTCGGCGCTGAAGCTGATGCGTAAGCTCCGTAGCAGCCTTGCGCAATACATTTTCGTGACAATGTGTGTCAACCTGTCCTTCGGTGTCGTCATCGGTCTGGTGCTCTGGTTCTTCGGGGCTGAATACGCGATGCTCTGGGGCATTCTTGTTGGCCTGATGCGCTACATCCCCTACGTAGGCAACGTGCTATCACTGATAGCCGTGACGGCGGCAGTGGCTACTGCAAACCTTGAAGTGGGACCACTGATTGCGGCGCCGGCGATCACCGCGGTACTCATGTTCATCTGCGGCAACTTTGTCGATCCAATGGTCCACGCTCGCAAGTTCGAGCTGAACCCGATAGTGATCTTCGGCTCAATCATTTTCTGGAGCTGGATCTGGGGTGTTGCAGGCCTGTTCATTGCCGTACCTACGCTGCTGGTCGTCGCCGTAATTTGTGGGCATGTAGGCAGACTGCAACGATTTCACCTTATTCTGTGCTCGAATAGCGATTTGAAACGTAGACCAGCACACCGACGTAAACAGAAGTGAATATCGTCATCAAGGGAATGGGCAAAGGTAAATGTCATGAACAAGAATGAGCTGAAAGATCCGTCTGAGCGCGAACGCAAACTGAGAACAGTTGGGGAATATCTCATGCCGCCCCATCTTGATAATGCCAAGGGCGAACGTCGAAAGGTCGGTATCGAAGTCGAATTGAGCGGACCCGAAGTCAAGGATCTCGTGGAGCTGGTGGCGCAGGTTTTCAATGGTGATATGGAACGTCTGTCCGATCGTGAGTGGCTGCTCCACAGCGAGGACTACGGTACCTTCACCGTAGAAGTTGACTCCCAGCTGCTCAAGCGGATTGCTCGGGAGTATGAAGACTCTGGCAATATGATCGATGAGCTGACGTCCAACACCCTGGGATCGATCACCAAGGGCTGGGTGCCCTGCGAGATCGTCACACCGCCACTACCCATCGACGAGATTGATCGAATGGATCAACTCATCGACCTGGTCAGGGAACGGGGCGGCAAAGGGACCAAGGATTCTATCTGGAACGCTTTTGGCCTCCACTTCAATCCGGAGATAGCAGCGCTGGATGCCGACACCATCTTGCGCCATCTGCAGGCCTACGTGTGCGTTCACGACTGGCTGGTGGAGCATGGTGATGTCGATTTCAGCCGCCGTGTCACACCCTATATCAATCCTTTCGAAAGCGATTATGTCGAATTCATCCTGCGAGAAGACTACAAGCCGGACATGGATGCGCTGATCGACGATTATATACGCTTCAATCCAACCCGAAATCGCGCGCTGGACATGCTCCCCATGTTCATGCACATCGACGAAGAGCGTGTGAAACATTCAATTGCCGATCCATTGGTGAAGCCGAGACCTACCTTCCATTACCGGCTGCCCAATTGCGATATCGACAATCCGCAGTGGGGACTGTGGGAGCCCTGGAACGACTGGGTGATGGTTGAGTCACTGGCTGCAGATCCAGCCAGATTGCGCGAGGCCTGCGATGCCTACCTCAAGCATCTTGACAGTTTCACGCCAGACTTCATAAAACCATGGAAGGAGCAGGTTGTTAAATGGCTCGACGCCCAATAATCGCAGTAACTGGCCCCGACACCCGGTATCCAATTGCCTGGTGGGCCACCTCGATCTGCCTGCGGCTGCTTGGCGCCAGCCCCGTCAGACTCACCCCACGGCACCCTGCTGCCGTAGACCAGTTCGACGGGGTGATCATTGGCGGCGGCGACGATATCGACCCGCAGCTCTATGGTGACAATGAGTCTGAGCTGGCGAAAATCGATACTCAGCGTGATGCGTTCGAAGTGGAAATGATTCGACAGGCCATCGAACGCAAGACGCCCCTGATGGGCATCTGCCGCGGCATGCAGCTTATTAACGTGGTCCTGGGTGGCACACTGTTTCCGGATATTCGCCCCATGCGGGCGATTACGTCCAATCGCCGCACACCATTTCCACTGAAGACAGCCCTGATACAGCCGAAGTCACGGCTCGGTCGAATCATCGACGTGCACGCCTACGAAAACAGGATTCGCATCAACAGCCTGCATCACCAGGCCATTGACCAGCTCGGCAATCAACTTGAAGTTGCCGGTCGCGACCTGGACCAGCTGATCCAGGCTGTCGAATCGAACGCGGACCAGTTCATCATCGGTGTGCAGTGGCATCCGGAATACCTGCCCTACCTGCGACCGCATCGCCGCCTGTTCAGGAATCTGATCAGCTCTGCCGCTGAATTTCGACTAGGTCGTGAGGACCTCGTTACCAGTGTATGATTCGTTCGTTGCCACACTGAGCAATCTGTCGGAAAGCCTGACCACCGGCTCATTGATTGGTGATTACGGCTTGCTCTGGTTGGGCGCTTTTGCCGCAGCAACCATTCTGCCATTCTACTCCGAACTGCTTCTGCTGAAGATGCTGACGGCCTACCCCGACCATTGGCTGGGCCTGACGCTGATGGCCACCTTTGGCAATACCATGGGCGCCTGCGTGAACTGGTGGCTGGGGAAGTACATGCTGCATTACCAGGATCGTCGCTGGTTCCCGCTCAAGGAAAAGCATTTGAAACCAGCTCAACGCTGGTTCGAGAAGTATGGCAAATGGACGCTTCTGCTGTCCTGGAGCCCATTGGGAGGTGATGCCATCACACTCGTGGCTGGCATCATGAAAGTGAAATTCTGGGAGTTCTACTGCCTGACCTTTGCCGGTAAGGCCGTTCGCTATTTTGCGATAGCTTTACTACTACCCGCCCCCTGACTCGAGGACGGGATAGGTCGACACGCTGCTTATTCGACCGGCTCAACTTCACGTCGCGAGTAGGCAACGTAGCCACCTACGGCAACGCCAATGCCAGCAGCGAGCGCTGCACCCTTGAACATCTTGTCCATATGATCGTCATCGCTCGTGCGATTCGGCCCGTTCACGCTCGAGTAGGATGGCACGTAATGATGCTCATTCTTCAGCTGACGCCTTATTTCGGACTGATCCATTGCCATATCAGGATCAAAGTTCGAGTCAGCATCCCCCCGATCCACCGACGAAGCACGATGCGCCCTCAATTGACCATCGCCAACTGAACTTGAGCCACCATTATTGGCGTCCAGATAGCCCTTGGCGAGGAGTGCCAATCCGAAGCAGGTGAGCGCTGTCCCAAGCGGATTCTCCCGAGCGATATTACCGAACTCCCTCACAAACGACCCGCTTTGGCCAGTCAGCAGCTCCCGCCCCCGCTCTACCAGGTGCTCTGCTATATAATCTGGCTGAACGCGGCGCTCCAACTCGCCCAAATTGGCATCGATGGCCGAGCGCTTTCGGGCAATATGCTCCCGGAGTTCCTCTATGGACGCAGTTTCCGGATCGAAATTTTCATGGTCGAATTGATCATTCATTCAGCTTCTCCTTGTCTTGTTTTTGCAATGACCAATCAGTTCACGTGATCGGCGAGCATATTCTTGTCTTTCCTGAGCGTCTCAGCGGTCGCGTCTGGCTTCAGATTCTTTGGCGATGCCAGGCTCTTGGCCCAGAAGACCAATATCAGTCCAACAAGGGTCACCACGCCACCGACAATCAACGAAGACATCCAGAACGGCATAGTGAGTGCCAGACCGTAAGTCGCTGACTGCATAAGGAACAGCGTACCGGCAAAGAGCGTGATTCCCGCAACGATCACTGCGATGATGCTCTTCTTTACGTCGGAAACGGCCTGGAGACCTTCCTTTTTAGCCAGCGTAATCTCGTCGACCAGCAAAGCCGTCGCATCTGTACTCAGGGTTCGTACCAAATCGACTGGATTGAGATGTCTCATATAGTCGTAGTCCTTACCGTCATTCGATTTGACGGCAGAATGAGCCGCACGCTCATCCACGGATCCGCGGTCACGATTGTCGCCGAAAAGATCACGACGAGCGTTTTGAGCAGATTCAGTTCTCGGAGTCTCATCTGAAACAGCGGTCATAACTCTATTCTCCAAATTGTCTGAATTATTTTGAAAGACGAGCAGGTGCTATACCAGCAAATAGTAAGCAGTATTCGAGCCAACTATAACGGCTTAATAATCAATAGCTTATTATGGAGCAGTTTATATTTGTGGAGATGAGCGGCGGAAACTGCCGTGGTAACGTGTAGAAAATACAAACTCTGCGCGTTCAGTGTGGCTTTTCCCCTGCACTACAACCGGAATCTCTCACGTAATTACCTTGAGACAGCAAGCAGTTAGCCCAAAACAACAGCGACAAGAGGTATTGAGAATGACGAACAAGATCTATGCGGTGGTAAACACGCTTGATGACGCCAAACCGGTCGTCGCTACACTACGTGATGCAGGTTTCAGCGAGGACCACATCGGCGTCGTTTGCAAGAATGAGAGCGTGGCAGAGAGTGAACTTCCGGAAGCTGACCTTACCCAGACCAGCCAGGTTGGCGATTCGGCCAAACGGGGTGCTGCTGTGGGTGGTGCGACAGGTCTCTTGGCGGGACTGGCCGCTGTGGCTTTTCCACCAGCAGGCATTGCTTTGGGTGGAGCGGCATTGGCTGGCATTACAGCCGCAGGTGCCGGCGTGGGCACCTGGTCCGCCACCATGATCGGCGTCAGTGAGCAGAGCCCCGTGCTGGAAGAGGTGAACTCCGCCGTGGAGGCTGGCAAGGTGCTCATCATGGCTGAGGGCGAGTCGGGCGACGATGACTCGGCACTCAAGCGCGTGCTGAGGCAGATCGAGACGAATCATTCCGCCGCACTGCAGTCCAGCGGTTTTATAGAAGCCTGATTGGCAGCCTCAGTCGCCCTGAATTCAGCCCCGTAGCCGGGTGCTGAGTTCGTCCATTGCAACAACCCATTCTGCATCGTCCAGCCAGGCCTGACTGAGAAATGCTGCCTGCGACTTATTCCAGAATTCCGCATCGGCGAGTTTCAGATTCTTGTCCAAGGGTCGTTTTTCTCTGATCCAGGCATCAATAGCGGCATCGCTGCTGTCGAGCCCCAACTGTTCGAACAGTCCGTTAATCGTGTGATGAGTGGAAGTATCCATGGTCGGCAGTCCTTGTGGTTTTGGCTAAAGAATATGTGACTACTACGTTGAACTCACGAGCCTGGCCCGCAGTCAATATGCTCTTCTATGACAACAGTCGGCCCTGAGAGCAGCTCGCGATCAAGCGCCCTGAGCGCTGTTCTGAGAATCTCCTCCAGGGTCGGATGGTAAAATGGCAGGTCCAGCATGGCGTCCACCGTCATGCCCTGTTGGAGCACCCATGCCAGTGTATGCGCGAGATGCTCTGCTGATGGACCAAATATCTCTGCACCGAGGAACTTTGCACTGCCGAAGGCGCCGTAGACGATGAGCTCGCCCCTGTTCCTCCCGAGCACCCGCGACCGCCCCTGATTTTCAAAGGAAGCCCTGCCAACGGCATAGCCATTTGGCGCGAGGTGATCGAATTCACTCTTCCAATGGCCGACTCGGGCGATCTGTGGGTCGCAAAACACGATGGCGAGCGGCGTACGCCGTTTGCCTGCACGCACCGTTGGCCATGATGCGGCGTTACGACCAGCGATGCGGCCCATATCCGCAGCTTCATGCAAGAGAGGAATGTCGGTGCTGGCATCGCCCACAATGAAGATATGCTTTTGAGATGTCTGCATCGTGTAGCGGCAGAAAATCGGCTGACCTCGATCATCAAGCTCGATGCCAGCCGCGGCGGGATTCAGCACATCCATCGCTGGACGGCGTCCCGTTGCGGCCAGCACATACTCAAAAGTCTCGGTCTTTTCAGCCGCAGATTCATCCTCCTGAAAGCTGATAGCCACGCCACCATCCACTCGCTTGAGATCGCTCACGTTCGCGCTCGGATGCAGCTTCAGGCCGGCCTCGATGAAAACCTTTTGAGCCGTGCGCCTGATTTGCTCGTCCTCGATACCGCCGATGCCACCACCGCGGCCAAAAATCCTCACGCGGACACCAAGGCGATGCAGGGCCTGCCCCAGCTCGAGCCCGATGATGCCGGCACCGAATACAGCGACTGACGCCGGCAGTGTATCCAGTTCGAATACGTGCTCAGTGGTAATGAGCCGATCTGCTGCTGGCCGCAGCATGTCAGGGATAAAGGGGGCGGCACCGATGGCTATAATGAACCGCTGGGCACGTATGACGACTGGCTCCGAGGGCTGGCCCTCGGGCTTGACCTGAACCGTATTGGCATCGATGAAGCTGGCTTGACCCAGAACTTTGTGCGCTTCGGGAAAATCCACCATCGATTCCAGCACGGAAGACACGAAACGGTCACGTTCGCTTCGCACACGCTGCATGACAGCACGGCCATCCACCTTGTAATTGACATCCCGCAGGCCGAACAGTGGGCTGGCATCCACTGCATGCGCGGCCTCTGCCGCGGCGATGAGCAACTTACTTGGCATGCAACCATTTCGGGCGCAGGTCGTACCGTATGCCCCGGCTTCAATGAGACGAACAGAATCTGTTTCGGTGACCACACGACGATAGGCGGAGAGGCCCGCAGTACCAGCGCCGATGACTACCACATCTACTTCTTCCATCGCATCACACTCCTGGTTTGGGGACGGCTGCGGTGCCCCATCCGGGACCCTAAGCCGCTCTCACCCGCCTTTTTTGAACGGGTGTCAAAGTTACGGGCACAGCGTTCAGAACTGCTGTGCCGCACAGGGGATCAACCTGCATTTCATCGGTCAGATCATTCACGCTGACGCCGGCGTGTGCCTGCGCGGTCTGCTGCGAGATCCCTGGCCTGGCGTGACCCCAGCCATGGGGAATGCTGACTACCCCAGGCATGATGCCCTCAGTCACTTCCGCAGGAATTTCAACCCGGCCGACGGCAGAAGTAACTGTCACGTTCTGCCCGTCTTCCACGCCGAGCCGAGCTGCATCTTCCGGATGAATCATGACCGTACAGCGGTTCTTACCCTTTACCAGGCGAAAGCTGTTGTGCATCCAGCTATTGTTGCTACGCACGTGACGTCTCCCAATCAACAGGAAGCCGTTATCCAGTTTCTTTCCAGCCTGTGCTTCATAAGACTTGATGAGTTCTGCCACGCGAGGCAGATCCTGCAGATAGAGTCTGGGGGCGAGGCGGATCTTCTTGCCCTTGGTATAGAGGCGTTCCGGCAAACACGGCCTGAGGGGTCCGAGATCCAGCCCGTGTGGTTCATTACGAAGTCTGCTGAGCGAAAGATTCTTTTCCGCATTCTGACCAGCACGCAATAGTGGGCCTATCTCCAGCAATTTCCGCAGTGGAGTCCGTTTGCCAAGGATGGATATGAGCTTGCCTGCCGTCTTGCCCCAGAGCTTGCTGCCTGGCGGCAAACGGCCATAGGGGCCCAATTGCAGGAAGAGATCAACCATGCCATCCGGAGTCAGCTTGTGCATGAATTCGAAGCGCGCCTTCGCCGCAATCGAGCTGATAAGATCCCGCGACTCCAGACGACGCGCAAGATTCAGGAAAATCTCCCAGTCATGCTGACTCCCGTCTGCGGGTTTGAATACTGGACCGGCGTACTTGGTGATATTCCGAACCGCAAGCATCGGAAATATCACGTCGATGTGGCTTCGCTCAAGCGGACCCGTCGGCGGCAGAATGATATCCGCATGTCGCGACGTTTCAGTCACATACATATCGATGCTTACCATGAAATCGAGATTGGCGAGCGCCTTGTCGAGTTGCTGGCCATTTGGCGAAGACAAGACCGGGTTGCCGGCGATCATCACCATGGCGCGAATACGCTTGTCGCCGGCCTCGGTGATTTCTTCCGCCATGGTCGAGGAAGGCAGCTCGCCGCCAAACTCCGGCAGCTGCCGCACCACAGACTGATATTTATCGAAATGCCCGCTCTGGCCGGCCAGTGCGCCGAAAGACACCATGTCGACGGCTGGCAGCGTAAACATCATGCCGCCGCGACGATCAAAATGTCCGGTCACAATGTTGAGGCAGTAGACGAGCCAGGTGCACAATGCCCCATAGGCCTGAACACTGGTGCCGAGCCTGGAGTAGAGAACGGCCTCCGGCGTGGTGGCGAATTCTCGTGCGAGCGTTCGGATGGTGCTGGCGTGCACCCCGGTCGGGCCTTCGACGATCTCGGGCGCGTAGCTGTGGCAGGCCAGCTTCAGCAGGTCCAGATCTTCGATATGCTTCTCCAGATGCCCGGTGTTCACCAGGTTCTCTGCGAAAATCACGTTCAGCATGGCCAACAGGAAGAGTACATCGGTACCCGGCTTGATAAAGACGTGCTCCGAGGCGAGCGACGATGTCTCGGTGCTTCGAGGATCGATGGTGACCACTCGACCGCCCTTGGCCAATATGGCCTTCAGGCGATGCGGCATACCAGGCGCCGTCATCAGGCTGCCGTTGGATGCAGCCGGGTTGCCGCCTATACAGATGAACAGGTCCGTGCGATCGATATCCGGGACAGGAAACAGTGCCTGGTGCCCGAACATTTTCAGGTTGGCCAGCATATGAGGCAGCTGGTCAAGCGAAGTGGCCGAGAAACGCTTGCGCGTTTTCAGTGCTCGCAGCAGGGGCAGCGAGAAGAGAATGTTGCCGTGATTATGGACGTTAGGATTACCGAGATAGACACCCAGGGCCTTGCTGCCATGTTGATCGCTGATTCGATTGAGGCGTCTTGCAACTTCATCGTAAGCGGCGTCCCAGCTCATTTTTTCCCAGCCAGATGCCGTTCGACGAACAGGGTGACGAAGTCGATCAGGATCCTGCTGGAGATCCTGGAGGGCGATGGCCTTGGGGCAGATGTACCCCTTGCTGAACGAGTCCTGATCGTCGCCCTTGATACTGACGACCTTGTCGCCTTCGGTCTCGATCTTGATTCCGCACATGGCTTCGCAGAGTGTGCAGGTTCTGAAATGGGTGTCTGACATGAGGATTTCCTGGGCTAACGTATTGTTCGTATCGCCACAGGTTATCCCGCAATGCGCCTACTCGGCAATGTACTATCGTGACAGTCTGGCTTGGCTGGATCAGCTCTCCGGACTGTTCCGCTGTTGAATCCGCTTGGCTACGCTCTGAGCCCGCTCAACGAGTTCCTCGATGCGCATCAACTGTGCCTGTAATGATTCGCTACCCTGGCCTTTCTGTGTCGCATCGAACTCGATGCCATAGCGGTACTGGCGGCCGACTGTCTTCACATGGCGGATGGTACCGCTGAGTTTCGGGATCATGACGGAGCCCATTTCCATGACCAGCTCCAGACTGAGCAGAATCGACGCGCCTTCCTTCATTCCCTCAGGCGAAACAATCGAAACACCTTGATGGTTGAAGTCCTGGCTGGACACTTCATCCCAGGACTCACCAAAGAGACCACGCTTGGTTCGCAGTTTCGTTCTCAGCTCTGCAGAAGGATAGCGGTAGGTTCTACGGCGCTCTTGCCCCTCAGTTGGCGGTACCTGACTCAACTCGATCTCCTTCGTCAATTATCTTGTCTACGCCCTGCGGCGGGTTCAGGTTCAGAGAGCGCGTGAACCACTCGGTCGACTGCCGTACCGATCATCCGACCACTCGGCGAAGCAATAGGCAGACTGCACTCAATGTTATAGTCTCTGTACCGATAGTCGTCTAATTGGCGGAAGGCGATCTCAAGCAGAATGTGATGTGGCGCACCTTCTTTTTAGACGCCGTTATAACTAAACGCGCAGGAAACCCTGGTTCATGTCGATCACACTGAATTCCCGCAGGCTTGGCGACCCGCAATCGCCCCACCTGCTCATGGCCCACGGCCTGTTTGGCTCGCATGAAAATCTCATGGCCGCGGCGCGCATTCTAGGTGAGCATTACTGCATCCATCTGCTCGACTTGCGCAACCATGGTCAGTCGCCCCACTGTGAAACCATGAGCTATCCGGAAATGGCTGATGATGTGATGCAGTATATGGATGATCAGGGACTGTCTTCGGCCTTTGTACTGGGTCATTCGATGGGCGGTAAAGTCATGATGCAGTTGGCCCTCGATCATCCCGAGCGGGTTGCTGCATTGGTCGTGGCAGATATTTCACCAGTCACCTACCCGCCGCATCACAACGCCATTCTGGATGGGTTGAAGGCGATGGTTCTGAGTGACATCGGCAGTAGACGGGACGCTGACGCCGCATTAAGCAGCTTTGAGCCGAATCCCGCAGTTCGCCAGTTTCTGCTGAAGAACCTACAGCGCCGCGACCATGATGACGACGAACGCACGCCTACACGCTATATATGGCGGCTGAATCTCGATGCGATAGTACGCTGCTACGATCTGTTGGCAGAAGCCCCTGTATTTGAAGTGGCTTATAAGGGACCCACTCTGTTCATCAAGGGCGGCGACTCAGCCTATATCCAGAAGAAACATCAGGAGACCATCATGACCATGTTTCCGAAAGCCCAAGTCCGTATCATGCCCGGCACCAACCACTGGTTACACGCCGAGAAGCCGGACCTGTTCAGCGGCATCGTGAGGCGCTTTCTTGATGAGCTCTGAGACGCTGCCAATCGGGCTACTCTATACCGGCGGCACCATCGGGATGGACCTTGGGCCTAAGGGCCTGACCATTACCTCGGATGCCGCCGAGTTTGAGGCAAGGCTACGGTCAAGGCTGCCAGCAGACTGCCCGGCCTTCAGCAGACTGGATGCTGAAATTCCTCTAATGGATAGCAGCAATGCACAGCCCGCAGACTGGCTGTTACTGGCGCGGCTCATTTACCAGCATCGCGAACGCTTTTCCGGCTTCCTGGTGTTGACCGGCACAGATACCATGGCCTACACCGCCTCTGCCTTGAGCTTCCTGTTGCATGGCCTGGACCTTCCAGTCGTGCTGACTGGTGCGCAGAAGCCACTCGGGAACGCACAGAACGTTGAAGAGCCAGGCGATGCCGTCTCAAATGTCAGCGGGGCCCTCGAGTTCTGCAGGGCCCTGGCGAACAGGCCCTCGCCCAATGCCTTGGTAAGCTGCGTGTTCCTGGCCTTCGATGGCCTCCTGTTTCGAGGCAACTGCGCGCGCAAGGTCGATTCTCGGCGCTTTCATGCCTTCGATAGCCCCAATCTACCACCGGTTGCTTGCCAGACGGGGGATCAGCTCCGCCTGGACGGGGAACTGCTGTATCGGGCCAGCGGAGTGGAGGCGACCGGACCATCGCTTGCGCAGCGGCTTCAGGCCCTAGACGCTTGTGCAAACTGGAATACTGCCACTGTGGCGAGCTGCTTTCTGCTGCCGGGCGCCGCAGCACGACAGCTGGAAACCGCCGTCTGGTCTGGTTGTCGGGCCCTGCTCCTTTTCAGCTTCGGCTTTGGCAACGTACCTTCGGAAAGTAAGACACTGTCAAACCACCTGGCCACGCTGAAACAGCAGGGGATACTCATGCTGAACACCACCCAATGTCTGTCGGGCGGCGTCGGTGGCGGCTACGAGGCCGGTCAGGCGCTGCAAGGCCTCGGCGTTCGGTCGGCAGGACTGATGACCCCGGAGGCCGCATTCACGAAATTGCACCTTCTGGCTAATCTGCCACAGCTCTACCCACCCACCATGCTTGACACAGATTTGTGCGGTGAACAGAACGTAGCGGTTTAACTTGCCAAGCTTGTCCAATTCAGAGATGCTGGACTTTAGTACATTTACCTATCCCATCCGGATGGCATAATCTGGTTATGTAGCGCGTCCAGACGGCACGGCAAATGTCGGACACATCATGTACAGCTGAGGTTTTATAATGAACACGACGTTGTTTGGCGATGAGGTGGCGAGCGTTCTACCCTCTATATTGGTCATGTATGGCTGTCTGCAGAACCGCAAGGACGCAGACGCCTGTGCGTTACCCGGCGGCAGTGTAGAAAACAGTTATCCGGTCGAAATTGGGGTGATGCGCTCTGATGGAGACGCATTCTGTGCTCTGATCCAGCCGTGCCAACACTGGAAACAGCTGCCTGAAACCGCTTCGAATGTGCATTATATATCGCCTGGTCTGATCCATCGTCATGGCATGACTGTGGAGGCTGTAGCTGAAGGTCTCAATCGCAGGTTTTCCGGGCTTACGCTCTATAGCGAGCAGCTCGATCAACACACGACATGGCTCGACATGATTTTCGACGCTGCAGATATTCGTCGTGAGTTTGATATCGTGGACCTGGCGTCAATGCTGACCACCCGCCAGAAGGACATCTGGCCTGCCACGGCAAAGCGGGTACGCCAGATGCTGGGTTTCACCCGCCAACGTGCCAGTTCCGACGCGCGCATACTGCAGACGACTTTCCACTGGACCTTGAATAATGAAGCGTTCCACAGTGACAGGCCTGCTCTGTCGCGGGTCGTGGCGCCGCGCAAGACGTTCAACCAGGGCGTCGCCTGACGCTTTACAGGCTGTGGCCGGCCCTGTCGTCCTGACTGACGATCCGCCACAGACCGTGCCTGCCGACAGCAGTCGAGCAGGCAATTACCGCCTAAGTCTTTATACCTACAAAATAAAACCCTTGTTCACAATCTTTTATTCCTGTTAAAACTGTCTAAACTTGAGCTGGATCGATCAATAATACATTGCTGGACTAGCGACGTATCATTCTCGAACACACAGTTCTTCTCGACCATTTGCAAATTTTCACGGGGATACTTCATGAATAGATTTCTAGCCTCCAGTCTGATGATCGGCTCACTGGCACTTGTTGGTTGTGCGAGCACACCTGACGACGAAGCAGCCGGCAGCTCAGCGATGCAAACCGCCGAGAGCGCACAGTCAACTGCCGATACTGCGTCCGGTAAGGCAGACAAGGCGCAGAAGCGTGCTGATGAAGCCTACAAGAAGGCCGAAGAAGCAATGGCTGCAGCAGTAGCTGCTCAGCGTGCTGCCGAGCAGGCCAGCCAGCGTGCCGATCGCATGATGGAAAAGTCTAGCCGTAAGTAAGACTAAATATTCAAAGAGCGGCTGTCGTTAATTCGCCAGCCGCTTTTTTTTGCCCGCCTTTAACTGGGTCCTAGCGGCTTCTTCTTACCACTACCCCCACTTGAACCACTTTTCCTGACGGATTGAGCATTTCCGCTCTAACCTTCGAAGCATCAACTGACAAAGCTGAGTGAGCATCGAGACTCGCTTCCAGGCGGGCCATTTCAGCCGAAAGTGCCTTGCCTATCGCAGCAAGATCGTTATCGGCACCTGGATGAATCTCGATCCAGACCTGGGCACCATCTACCGCTGCTTTTACCGGCTGATTGATGATCCGCACCGGCAAGCCTACCGGAACGGCCTTGATGAGGCGTTCGATATCCCAGTTGTACAGCCTGATGCAGCCGTGACTCACCTGCATGCCGATACCAATTTTCTTGTTCGAGCCATGAATGAGATAGCCGTCCGATTTCAGCTTCATGGCAAAGGGACCGAGCGGATTATCCGGACCAGGCGGCACCACCATCGGCAGGACCTCACCATTCTCCTCCAGGTGCTCCTTGCGAATGGATTTCGGCGGGTACCAGGCTGGCTTCTCAAGCTTGGCGATGATCGACGAATCAATCACTGGAGTTGGAAAATCGGCAGTACCCACACCAATGGGAAAACTAAGCACAGCACCTTCATTGGGCCGGTAGTAGTAGAGCCGGTACTCGGGGATATTGACTACGATTCCTTCGCGTTGGCCCGCCGGCAGGATGAAGCTACCCGGCAGATCGAGCAGGCTACCATCCTCGGGGACCCAGGGGTCGACGGTGGGATTGGCAGCTATGAGCTCGTTATACCCAAAGCCCAACAATTCAGCCAGGTCCACGAAGGTATCTTCGGAACTGATCTTGATGGTGTGGTCAGCGCCAATAATGGCGCTCTTGCCATTCCAGCGGTACAGCGCGGGGGTGCCTCTGAAACTATCAAGCGAAGAGGGCGCCGAGTAAGCGGGCTCTGGCACCATTGGGGACAGGGCAACGACAAAAGCTAGAATGACACTACGATAACGAAAAAATTTGCTGGCCAAGTATGGAACTCCGAACTTCTGAATTTACAGATATTTAATCTGGATAATCTAAAACTGGTTTTAAGTATGGTTACAAAACATTGTTGTTTCATACAGCTTTGTGCTGGAAAAAGCCTTACTTACCGCTAAGCTTGGTTCAGGTTATGTCATTTGTACATATCCTTTTCTGCTGCGCTTGCGGAGCCCTTCGGCTCCGCTTTTTTATGCCAGAAATATTGTCGTGCGCCGCATTTATGGTGTATTACTGGCCGGCGCAAACCCTCATCCTGAGGCACAGACAGGACATCCATATCAATGCAGTTTTCAGCGAGGGAGACGCTCACCGAGCAAGTTGCCCAATATCTTGAGGATCAGATCGTTCACGGACAGATGCACTCCGGAGAACGGATCATCGAAAGCAGCATGGCCAAGAAACTTGACGTCAGCCATGGCTGTGTTCGAGAAGCCCTGCTTCTGATCGAAAAACGCTACCTCGTCAAAATCGTCCCGCGGAAAGGCACTTTCGTTACCACGCTTGACGAAGACTTCGTGCGGGCACTCTATGAAACCTTGCTCCTCATTCTGGGTAATACCGGCCGCAAGCTCGTTCGCGAGTGGCGCGATGAAGACATGCAGCACATGGAAGCACTCTACCTCGAAATGAAGGCCTCCTTCGAAGCCGGCAAGCTTCAGCGCTTTCATGAGCTCGGCATCGAATATACCCAGGCCTCGCTGGTATACGCCCGCAACCACTTCATCGTCGAGATGATCAACAATCTCTGGCCATCTGCAAAACGCTGTAGTTTCCTGGCCTTGCAGCAGGGCCCGCAGATCATTTATGACAACCTCGACTACATGCGGCGCTCGCTCGACCTCATTCGCACTCACGACGAAGTGGGGCTTATCGAGCTACTCGAAGCTTATGGGACGAAGCAATGCGAACAGGTACTGGCCTGCATCAAGCCCAAACGGCCACTCTAGCGCGAGCGTTCGCGTCCAGGCCTACTTGCTTACGCTGAGATGGGAAACATCCGGAACCACCGGTGTTGACTCAACGCTTTTCTGACCCATGGTGCTGCCTGTTGGCGCCAGATCGAAACTCACCGACTGCAGGATTTCCGCCGGCGCCGTGTCGCGCTCCGGCCCCATCCGACTGCCTACCGGCGCCAGGTCCCAGTCGATGCCCGCGAGAATGTCGTCGATGACGCTGTGTTCCGCTGGCTGACTCGTCGACGCTTCTGCCACCACGGAGGCTTCCGCCGATGCAGCAGCGTTCGCTGCCCTGGTCTCCGCGGGCGCTGCTGCGGTCTCATGCAGCGCTCTGTCACGGAGCTCACATTCGGCGCCTTGGCGGGTGAGCGCCATACGATATTTTTCGGCGTCCTCTTCCGTCAGTCTGCTTTTCAGCACTACCGCCTCACCGGAAAACATTCTGGCCAGCTGGGCATCGTTGGCGTTGAAAAGCCGCTGCAGATTCATTTTCACCTGCTGGAGATTGAACTGCGGCAGCACGCGTCCGGAGAAAACGAGATCAAAACGAGAAGAATCCGACATTCCGACCCCTATGGCGGCTGTTATTTGGTTGCGGTTTGAACGATCAGGCTATTACATGAGTATAGACAGTAGATGGTCGATGCCAAAAAATTAATCGTAGGAGGAACTCGCCATGGCAAGTGTAGAGGGCACGTTAATCAGCTGTCCGAACTGTGGAGAAATGATTTCGATTCTGGTCGACACCAGCGAGGCTGGCGAGCCCTACGTCGAGGACTGTCAGGTCTGTTGCCGGCCAATCAGGATGACCGCGGTATGCGATGATATGGGCCACCTGCTGCACGTCGAAGTCAGCAGCGAGGATGAAAGCTATTAGGATTCTGTCTTATCGGTGCCGTCCGCGGGCGCAGCGGTGTCGTCAGTGTCGACGCGACCCTCATCGTCGAGTGCGGCCATAAGGTCGTCATAGGCCAGCAGGATTGCGTTCATCGCATCAAGATCAAATTGGTTCACTGCACGCAAGAGCGATTGGGCATAGTCAATCACGTTCTGCTTGTCGAACTGTATGCCCAGGGCTGTCAGCCGTTCGCCGAAACTGGCTGCCTCCTGTAAGTCGCCGCTATCCAGCAGGTAGTCATGCAGCTCCCTGAATTCGCCAGCCAGCAGTCGTTCCAGCCGCCCCTCTCCCTTCCGGTGACCGTTCGACGACGCGGCCGTGCTCGCTGACTTGCGTGGCGTCCGCTCAGCTGCTCCGTTAGCCGGCTCGGCACTTGTAGCGACGGGCTGATTGATCGAAGCGACTGTGCCCAGACCCTTCGAATCAGCGGCGCCTGCTGGTTCGTAGCGGGTGGTTATCTGCAGCGGCTCTTCATCCTCCTCCTGCACGACCAGCACATGATGCAGGCGAATTTCGAAGCGGGCACCGCTACCCTGGTCGCTTACCAGCCCGATCTCACCATTCATCATCTCAACCAGCTTCTTGGTAATGGCGAGCCCGAGGCCGGTGCCCCCATACTGTCGGTTGCTTTGCCCTTCATGCTGTTCAAAGGCATTGAAAATCCGTGCGTGCTGGTCCGGCGCTATACCGATGCCGGAGTCTTCCACGGCGATGACGAGTTCAACCGTGTTGCTTTTTGGCGCGCCAGGCACTGCTGCTACCGAGAGCGCGATGTAACCCTTGTGGGTAAATTTGATAGCGTTGCCCACCAGATTGAGCAGGACCTGACGGATCCGCACCTCATCCAGATTCAGAGCATTGGGAACCTCCGGGTCGACGGTAACCCTGAAGTCGAGCTGCTTCTGTGCGCAGCGCGCAGAAAATAGTGTGGCCACATCATTGATCAGACGCCGCACATCGACCCGGCCGAGCTCGATACTGATCTTGCCGGATTCAATTTTCGAGAGATCGAGAATATCGTTGATGACTGAAAGCAGTGCCCGCGCACCCTTCTTTACGGCATCGATGTAAGACTGTTGCTTGGCATCCTGAATCAAGCCCTCCAGCAGCTCGGTATAACCGATGACGGCGTTCATGGGCGTGCGGATTTCATGAGACATGTTGGCGAGAAACTCACTTTTGGCCTTGTTCGCAGCTTCAGCCTCCTTGGCCAGCACTTCCGCGCGCTTGATGGCCGACCGCAGACGCTCCTCGCTCTTACGCAAGCGGACTTCAGATCGCATGCGCTCGTCTATTTCACGCGACAGCTTGCGGTTCCAGTAGAGGAAGATGGCTACCACCAGCGCAGCAATCCCAACGACACGCCACACAAGACCGTAGTCGACCGCCTCTTCATAGCTGAAGCTGAGCCAGTTTCGGTAAATCGCCTGCTGCTCATCCGGCGTGATTGTCAGCAGCGCCTTGTCGAGAATGCGCTTGAGCATCGGCGAATCGCGACTCATGCCGATGGCGACTTCATAGGTGTAAGGGGTAATGCCCGTCAGCTTGATATTGCTGATGCCAAGACGGTTGACCAGGTAGGTAATACTGGGAATATTGCTCACGAGCACATCGATTTCGCCGTTCGACAGTGACAGCAAACCCTCCTGCAGCGTGTCGACGAAGAACATGTTGAGCTGTGGATGATTGGTGAGCAGGAAATCCTGGCTGGCGTAATTCTTCACCACTGCCACCCGCTCGTTACCAAGATCGTCGAGAGACCCCACGAAATTCTGCGAGTCTCTTACGGCCATGACGATGGGATAGCTGAGCAGGGTGTTCGTAAAGCTCATCTTGCCACGACGCCGGGGCGTGACGCCGACTGCTGATACCATATCGATGGTACCATCCTCGAGGCCCTGTATGGTCGAAGCGAAGTCATTGGCGGCGACCCGTCCAAATTTGTAGTTCAGGCGTGACTCTAACAGCGCGACGTAGTCGGCCACGATGCCGACCACATCACCACGGTCGTTACGCATTTCGAAGGGGGGCCAGTTTGGGTCGTTACCAATAATGAGCTGTGGCTGAGCATTAAGCCATGAGCGCTCGAAGGGTGTAAGCAGATCGGTAGTGCCCGCCACCTGCCCCTGCTGCTCACCGGCTGGCTGGCTGTCTGGGGCCGCTGCAGCGCCAATTGGCAGCATGACAGCGGACACAAGCATGAGCAGAATCAGCGCGCACTGAAGCCCGCGCCTGCGGAAAGCATCGCGCACTGTGACACAGCCTCTGTTATTGGATATTCGTAACATTATGGGCGGGCAAAATGATATAGTCTGAAAGTTTTAGGCATTCTGATCCAATTGGGTCAGCAGGGTTCCGCCGGTCGACATCCGAACGGGAAATTCCAGTGCTCCGGATGATAACGAATTTATGTCACTAACGTCTGTAGTCAATGCTCAATAATAAGGCACCCATCCCTTCGATCCTCGTGCCAAGCCTGCTCAACAGGTTCCTGATCCTGCTCGTGGTCATGACGATCGCGTCGCTGTCGACCGTATGGTTCGCCTTCAGTCAGGTCCTGGCCGATCGACAGAAACAGGAAGTCGCCACAGCGGTGCACTTTGTGCTGCCGCAGATTTCTGCCGCCGTGAAGAATGGCGATGAAAACGCGGCATTTATTGGTCTACGTACGCTGAACGATGTATTGCCCATAAAGGTGGCACAGATTTATCGAGAGCGCGAAACCCCATGGCTGGAATATCAGCCTGAGCGCACCGATATATCAGGCTTGAGTGGCAAGGGTGCCGGAGACGCTGCCGACTCGCTCGATCTCGCTGGCATCACCAGCAAGGACCTGACCAAGATTGGCGGCGATGATCCTGATCTTGCCTATGACACCCAGATTTTCGATTTCAAGAGCCTGCCAGTCGACACCGGCGAGACCGGCCGCGCGCTGAGTGCCGCCGAACGTAGCGGCTACCTCAAGTTGTACCTCAAGCCTGCCAACACCGGGCAGGGCGTTTTCCAGGCGGCGAGGCTGCTCATCGGGTCCCTGCTGTTACTATTCCTTGGTCTGGCTTTTTTCTATTACCAATCCTTGCGCTTTCGCATCGAAGGTCGGCTGCAAGGCCTGCTGCGGCGCCTTGCCAATCTTGAAACCCACGCACCGGCCCGCCACCTGCTTCCGCTGAGCGGGAGCACCCAGGTCCGCGATGAGTTCGATATGATTGCAGCGCACTACAACCAGCTGCTGCTCGGCGTAGACAGCCTGCAGCGTAAGGTGAAGTCGCTGCAGGAACAGATCCGGCGCAACGAAACCGAAGTGGAACAGCAGGTTCAGCACCGCACCGCGGAAATTCGTAAGCTCAACGAGCGCTACCTCGAGCAGAAATTCGACGCCCGCAACTTTGCCCTGAAGGCCAGACAGGCACGTTGGGAGGCGGACAAGGCCAACCGCGACAAGACCCGCTTCCTGGCAGCAGCCAGCCACGATCTCAGGCAGCCGCTCCACGCCATGAACCTGTTCCTCGAGGCACTGGACCGTGAGGTCCGCAGCGAGCGCGGACGGGGCATCTATGAAGACCTGCAGAAATCGCTCGAGTCCATGCAGAGCATGTTCAACTCCCTGCTCGACATCTCACGTCTTGAAGCCGGCGTTACCGAGGCCAACATGCAGCCGGTCGCGATGCAGGATATTTTCGACAAGCTGGAACTACTGTTCCGACAGTCGGCCGAAGACAAGTCGCTGGACTTGCGGATACTGCCATCCAAGCTGCTGGTATGTAGCGACCCCCAGTTGCTGGAACAGATCGCCCGAAACCTGCTTTCCAACGCGATCAAATATACTGAGAAAGGTGCCGTACTCGTGGGCTGTCGGCGCGAAGGTGCCAAAGTGCGCTTCTTCGTGATGGACCAGGGCATTGGTATTCGCAAGAGCAAACAGGCGCAGATCTTTTCCGAGTTCGTTCAGCTGAATAACGAGGAGCGAGACCGCAGCAAGGGTATCGGCCTGGGTCTGGCCATCGTGAAGCGCGCCTGCGAAGTGCTCGATCATGAAATACGCCTCCATTCGGTCTATAGCGAATGGACACGCTTTGACATTATCCTACCGCGGACCTACAGCCTGCACCAGGCCCAGCTGCCGCAGACTGCGGCTTCGGCGCTCAGCAGGTTCGATGGACAGAAGGTGCTGGTACTCGATGATGACAATGCCGTTCTGCTTGCGATGAGCTCTTTGCTCGAAAGCTGGAACCTGCAGCCATTGCTGGCTCAGACCGTCGCAGAGGCAAAAGACTTCTGCTCGAGCAGAAGTGACAAGCCGGACTTGATCATCAGTGATTATCGGCTGCAGAATGGCGCATCAGGCATTGAAGCTGTGCAGCAGCTCAATGAGATGCTGGATTCGCCGCGACCTGCGCTTATCATCACCGGCGAAACGGCGCCCGAGCGAATCAGAACGGCGACGAATTCAGGTTTCCAGGTCATGTTCAAACCTGTGAAGCCGGCCCGCCTGAGAGCCCTGTGTCAGACCGCCCTGTCCAAGCGCGCAGCCGCCTCGAATGGGGCGGTCGGTCAGCTGAGTGAAGCAGTCGCTGCAAGTGGTGGCGCCTGAGTCCAGACGCCGGGTTCCGATAAGATTATTTTTGAAAAGGGTATTCCATGAATTTCGCAATTGCCGACGATCACGGTATTTTCCGGAGCGGACTCAAGCTTATTCTTCATGATCTCTATCCGGACTGTGAAATACAGGAAGCCGCCCAGGGCGACGAGGTCCTCGAGATTCTGAAGAACCACGATGACATCGAGCTTCTCCTGCTCGATTTGCGCATGCCTGAAAGTAGCGGTGTTTCGTTGTTACAGCAGTGTCGCGAGCAGTTTCCCGAAGTACCCTGCATGGTGGTCTCGGCCAGTGAGGAGCTCACGGTAATGCAGTCTGCGCTGCAGAATGGCGCGATTGGCTATATTCCGAAGTCTTCTAGTAACAGCGAAATTGCTGAAGCCATCAAGAAGGTCATGAGCGGCGATGTGTATATTCCGCCTCAGCTCAAGTCGGTAAAGCGGGGCGATCAGACACTCAATATCAATCTGACGCCTCGCCAGCTCGAAGTGCTGGGCCTGCTGGCCGAAGGCATGTCCAACAAGCAGATTGGCAACCAGCTGCACATTGCGCCCGGGACAATCAAGGCGCATATCGCAGCTATCTTCCGCGAGCTTGAAAGCGTCAACCGCACCCAGGCTGTGCGGCGGGCACGAGAACTACACCTGCTCTAGCGCCCCACTCCGGGCCACTTTCAGCCGCCATTAGCTGGCGGCCACGACGGCGTTGCGACCATTATCCTTAGCCTGATACATGGCGCCGTCGGCGCGGTCGAACGCTGTCTGGCGGCTGTCGCCTTCCGTGAATTCAGTCACACCAAACGATACCGTGATCTGAACCTGCTCGCCGCGAAAGTGAAATGGCAACTCACTGACCATTTTACGCATCTTCTCGAGCGCGATTTCTGCCGCTTCAAGCTTCGTTTCGGGAAAGATGATAACGAATTCCTCACCACCATAACGGGCAAAGAAATCTGTTCTGCGCAGACGCTTGGCCAGTTCCTTGGCAACGATCTGAATTACCCGATCACCCGCCAGATGCCCGTAGCTGTCATTGATGCGCTTGAAGAGGTCAATGTCACATACGGCCACTGTCAATGGATTCCGGTATCTCGACCAGCGCTGAAATTCCTCCTGAATGCGCGTCTCGAAAGCTTCTCTGTTGGGCACACCTGTCAGGCCATCAGTCAAGGCCCGGTTGCGTTCCTCCTTCAGACGAATCTTGAGCTCAGCCGTTTGAGCCTCAAGTTCTGCCGTTTTCACTTTGAGTGAGGCAAGACTGCTCAGTAGCGTCTGCTCTCGCTGATCTTCATGTTCTACGAAGGCGTCGAGGGAGGTGATCAGTATATCGAGATGGGTTTTCACTGAGTCCTTTAGATGGCTCAGATTATTTGCCTCCGCCACGTCGCTCTGTATCGTCGAGACCTGCTCCTTGATGGCCTCGTGGAAGTTCTGCTTACTGCCAAGAGCATCCTCATGATGCTTGTGGGCTTCGGTGATGAACGCGTGAATACCTGAGAGACGATCGTCCAGCGAACGCAGGAAGGTCTCGAAGTCGCGCTGCCCCTTGCCGAGCGCAGCGATGACCAAAGCCGCAACTTCATCGAGTAGCAGCATGAGCTCACTATCGCTGGCGCCTGCGAGAATCTTCTCGCGGGCCTTCTCCAGATCCCGAACGGCGCTGTCTGGTAGCGTCATTGAAGCCAGAAGGTGAAGCAGGGTTTTCTGCACATGCTCACCGAAGGACGAGAGACCGGGCGACGAAGGCAGGGTTTCCAGGTCGGTGGAGAGCATTCCTGGCGGCAGATCATCAAAGCTGCTGCCGGTTGTGCTACTGGACTTGCGCAAGACGCTGGCTGGCTTGACCGGAGCCGTAACGCCCTGCTTGCCATCGGAAGAAAGACCCGCTAACAAGCGTCCAAACAGGCTCGGCTTCTTGGTACGGCGCTCTTCTGCGGGTGGCGCTGGGCTCGCAGCCGCACCACCCGCTCTGCGATCGACGAGTTGCGCCATTTCACCAAGCACTTCAATGCTCGCATTGCGGGCCTCATCCAGCTCCAGAACGCGCTTCTCTATGCGTTCGAGTTGTTGAGTAAGTTGGCGTGGTGAGGTGCCTGAGGTGCGCAGAAGGCTTCGAAGCTCTTTGAGGTCAGAATCAAGCGAGCGATTCTGACCCTCCGCAGCCAGGCTGACCCGAGCCACCAGGCGCTGCATGATGCTGATCATCTCCGAAGCTTTGCCTTCTTTCTCATCCCATTGCGCAAGAAGGTCGTTATATTTGGTTTTCCAAAGATTCTGGTCACTACTCACGGGCATGCTCTTCCGTTTTATGATTGTTATTTCTGCCGGAAATTCTGCAGAGTGCCTTGAGTATAGCAACAGGAAAGGGGCGTGCGAGTCGACTGTTTGTCCGAATAGGCACGGACACGAAATTCAGGTGGGCGGCAGGACGGAAAGCGGATCCGGAGAGAGATCCGCAGCCTCAGGAGCTGCGGAGCGCCATGGATTCCTTATAGAGCAGAGGTGGCAGTAACCTTGAGAGGGTGTCAGCGATGTAGGTCAGGAACATGGAGCCCATCGAGCTGTCGAAATAGTCCTCTTTGCGGCTGCCAATGCTGAGCACACCTAAGGGCGACTCATACTGCAGCGGAATGACTGCGCACGAACCGACTGATTCGGACGACACCGGAAACAGGTACTCACGCTGTTTTGCCGTCAGACGACCAAAGCTGACGCGACCTACGGTAAGCATGTCATCCAGCACCTCGATCGCTGCATCAGCGGTTGATCGCTGCACGTTACCTGCTCTGGCACCAGATCGGGGTGATGCGCCCTTGATAGCTTCGTCGAAGATGATCAGCGAACAGAAATCAACGCGGAAGTCACGGAGGAAACCATCCTGCAGTACCACCAGAATCTCATCCAGGGTTCTGGCTTCGAGCAGACTGGTCAGCAGGCGCTTGGATTTGTTGAACAACTGATCATTTTCACGGGCGGTTTCGATCAGGCTATTGAGCTGCTGCTCATAGCTGTCTCGCTGGGCACGAAACACGGCGACCTGCTTCTCGATGAGAGAGATGGCCGCACCTGACTCATGTGGAAGCCGAAGTTCTGTCAACAGGTCTTCGTGTTCAAGAAAGAAGTCTGGATTGGCCCGGAGATAGGCGGCAACATCCGCGGCCGATGGTGCACGTGGTTTTGCCTGGCTACCACGACCTGCTGTGTCTATCGAGCTTGCACCACCTTCGGCGGCGGCACCTGCTCCAGAGGCCTTGTCGGCAGTCTTGCCAGCGCTATTCAGTCTGGCGGACGATTCAGTCATAGCGTTTCCATAATTGTTTTGAGTTACCGGCCCTGCCGGATTGGCGTCTATATATCAACGACACCTTCGAACACATGTGTTGCCGGGCCAGTCATATAAACCTTGGACCCTTCTCCTGCCCAGCTGATATGCAGACTGCCACCTGGCAGCTTGATTTCAGCTTCCGGCCCAAGCAGCCCTTTCAGTCGGCCATAAACGTGGGCCGCGCAGGCGCCGGTTCCACAGGCAAGTGTTTCCCCGACGCCACGTTCGTATACCCTGAGTTTAGCGAACTTTGCGTGAACCACCTGCAAAAAGCCTGCATTTACTCGCTGGGGGAAATCCCGATGAGCCTCGATACGCCGACCAACCTGTCTGACCGGAAACAGGTTGATGTCGTCTATGAGCATGATTGCGTGGGGATTTCCCATCGAAACGGCGCCGATTTCGAAGCTGTCGTCTCCATCCTGTATCACGTAGTCCACGCTCTGTTTTTCAGCTTTAAATGGGATTTCCATCGGCTCGAGCACAGGCACGCCCATGTCGACCCGAATCATCCCCGAGGGCTCGACATGAAGATGAATCACACCATTTCGCGTCTCGACCGCAATACGGTTCTTGAGCGTAAGGCCCTTGTCCCTGACAAACTTGGCGAAGCAGCGCGCACCGTTGCCACACTGCTCGACTTCCGAACCGTCGGCATTGAAGATTCGGTACTTGAAGTCGATGTCCGGCTGCTCCGGCGGCTCGACCAGCAACAGCTGATTGAAGCCGATACCGAATTGACGGCTGGCGAAGCGGCGGATGATCGGGGGTGTCAATTCAATGGACTGACTGATGCCATCGAGCACCATGAAGTCGTTGCCCAGGCCATGCATCTTGCTGAATGGCAGCTTCATCCGATAAAGACCTGCTCTGGCAGGATCTGCTCGCCCGCAAACAGATCAGTAACCTTTTCCCGCTGACGGACAACATAATGCTGATCGCCAGAGACCATGATTTCAGGCGCGCGCCCACGGGTGTTGTAGTTCGAGGACATCACAAAGCCGTAAGCACCGGCAGAGCGCACAGCCAGCAGGTCGCCATGAGCCAGACTGAGCCTTCGCTGCTTGCCCAGGAAATCACCTGATTCACAGACCGGCCCGACGATGTCAAATTCGGCCTCGCGGCGACCGGCTTCAGCAGTGTCGGCTGCTGGCTCGGTCACGTGAACAATCTGCTGATGGGCGTTGTAAAGACTCGGGCGGATAAGATCGTTCATTGCGGCATCGACCAGTGCGAAATGACGGCCCTGATTTTCTTTCAGATATTCAACTCTCGTCACGAGAATGCCCGCATTGGCTGCGATGGAGCGCCCCGGCTCAAGCAACAGTTTCAGCCCGGAACCCTGAAGCCGCTTCACAATGGCTGCAGCGTAGTCGCGGGGATGTGGTGGTGTTTCAGTTGTGTACTGCACGCCAAGCCCGCCGCCCAGGTCTATATGACTCAGCTTAATACCCTGTTCAGAGAGCTCTTCGATCATAGCCAGCACCTTCTCGAGGGCATCGAGAAAGGGGGCCGTCTGGGTAATCTGAGAGCCGATGTGGCAGTCGATTCCCGTGACTTCAAGCGAGGCATGGTCGGCCGCAAATCGATACATGGCCCGCGCATCGTCGAAGCTGACTCCGAACTTGTTTTCCTTCAAGCCGGTTGAAATGTAGGGGTGCGTGCCGGCATCGACATCAGGATTGACTCGCACGGATATCCGCGCAGATGTGCCCATTTCACTTGCCACATCGGCGAGCGCACGAAGCTCGGCGAAGGACTCGACATTGAAACAGTACACACCAATCTCCAGCGCCCTGCGCATCTCGTGGGGCTGCTTGCCTACACCGGAAAACACCATACGGTCAGCCTGACCACCGGCAGCGAGCACCCGCTCCAGCTCACCGATGGAGACGATATCGAAACCTATACCGAGCCGAGCCATGATATTCAGCACGGCCAGGTTTGAATTTGCCTTGACGGCATAGCAGATCATCCCGGGGTAATCGCCAAGCGCCGACTGATAAGCCTTCACATGACGCGTCAGCGTTGCAGCAGAATAGATATAGCAGGGCGTCCCATAGGCTTCTGCCAGCGCCTCGACAGCGCAGTCCTCTGCGAACAGTGTGCGCCGTCCGTCGGCATCGGTGCGGTATTCGAAATGATCCATAATCAGCTGCTCGCGTGCAGGTTGTGAACTGGAGAGGAAGGCGGAGCTGGTGTCGATGCCAGGGCCGATAGCGAATCACGTGGCGGCATGATCAGATCACCCTTCTGTCCGCAGGACAGGAGCAGCAAGCTGGCGCTGAAGATAACGACGAGTGTGGGCGACAAGGCAAGTATCCAGTCTGTTGATTGAAAGATGAGATAGCGCGACCTTGGCCGCGCGCACCCCGAGTATACATTTAGAGCAGTGAGATAAAAACGTCCAGCACTGATGGCCTCGTCAGTCGAGGGACCCTGTACTGGCACATTTCCAGAGGCCTCGCTCGATCCAGTCACGGCACTTGAGGTAGTCGGCAAGTTCACGCCCGATGCGATCACCGGAGGCATCCACCGGCAAGCTCAGATCCACAATCGCGAATGGACGTAACGCAGACTTTCCGTTCGCGCCCGTGGCAAGGTATCGCGCCAGCTCCACAAGACTACCGTCAAGGCCAGTCTTGTGTGTGAAGACCATATGTTCACAGTAAAGATCAAATCCAAGGATGCAGCCGTTGAGCGTGAAACTGTCCTGCCCTCGATCCGCGGCATTCATCACATGCGCAATGATGCGAATACCTGTCAGCTGACTCTCCCATATCGGCTGATCGAGTGAAAGCTGGCTGATTCGACGAGTAGTCTGGCGAGACAGTTGCTGGGCATTCTGAGCCTCGTCTCGAGCCGAGACAGTGAGGTTGCGGGAAACAGGCAGATCGCCCACCGCAAAGCAATTGACCTGGGATACCGGACTTTCCGATGCACTGTCGATCTGCATCTGCAGCTTGTCCAGCGCGTTACGGATGAAGACCAGCAGAGCATTGCTGCAATACCTGCCCACCGCGTCGAACGCCCAGTGATTACTCCAGCTCAGTTCTCCGCTAGTGAGTGTACCGAACTCATCAAAAGCCCAATAGACGGCTCGATTTACTGGTGAGTAGTCGAAACAGAGCTGGATCGCCTCGGCTTCGTTCAGTGGAGCGACGGCCTTGAGTGAATGCCGGGGCAGCGCGTAGTCATCCACAACAAGCCTCATGAATCGCGATTTCGGCCGCGCCAGCGCCTGGACGAGCGCGTCGGCATCATTTAGCGCAAGCAGCTTCACTTCCGCACTCTTGCCTTCAGCCGCCACCTCGCGTTCCAGCAGGAAGAGACGCTTATCCTGTTCGATGACATAGCGATCCCATGATGTCGTCAGTAGTTGTCGACACAACTGACCCACCCGCTGCGAGAGCGCCAGGGCCCTGCTGTGACAGAAGCAGACCACCACCGGGAGTGTCTCGCTTTTTGAGGCCAGCAGGAAGCGCAGGCATTGCATGAGGGTGTCGCCGCTCTCGAAGCGCAGCACCGATACCTCGTTCCAGCTATTGCTGATGAGCAGGTCCACGCTGCTTACCAACCCGATACGCTCTTCTGAAAACGACAGCGGATCCGTGCGATTGGACACCATGCTCAGACCTTTTTCAGTAAGCCTGCCGAGCGGATCAACGCCAACATTGAGAAATATGATGGTCTTGCGCAGCGTCGCCGGCTCAAGATAGGCCGCCTGAGGTGCAGCAGGCATATCGCTCGCCGTGAAGCCGATTTCACTGTTGAGCGTTTGTATGAGCTGCTGCAGTTCGGCTAGGGAAATGGCGTGATAGGCATGAAAATGTTTCGCTTGCTCTTCATCGCGGCTATCGTCGACCACCATGCGAACACTGGTGTGCGGACGCAGCTGGCCGTTGAGATGGCACCAGGCCAGGAGCTCGATCAGGCTCTCTGAATCGCGCAGCAATTGATGTTCGCCATTCCTGACCTCCCATTGTGCGCCACCCTCGTTGATCTTCAGCTCGAAAGTCAGCTGCTGTTCACTCAGGTCCGAATTGATACCCGAGTTGATGAGCTCCAGCTTGCCCGCCTTGCGCTGGAACTGGGCATACAGCTTTCGCCCGAGCAGATGGACATCTCTTGCGCTGATCGCTGCCGTCGACTGTCGACTCCGCGCCAGGGATGAAAGAAAGCGATAACTGGCCGTCAGCGCCTGCACCAGTTTACGCTGCTCGACCACCACCTCATTCGTCTTCCACTGACCGTGACGATCGAGGTAGCGCAGGAAGTCATTGGACCAGTCGAAGCTGTCGACGGTCTGCTGCAGCAGACGTGCCTTCCAGTCGCCCCTGGCGCTGCCGGCTTTTGTCGACAGCCTGGTCCCGGCCTTCATGTAGAAACTCTGACGAACCAGCGCAAGTCGGTCCGCCATGTTCAGATGCGTGAGACAGCGCTCGAGATACCAGTACAGCATGAGGTACGGGTCGAGCTGATCTGCAGAAACTTCATCCCGGTAGATCTGCGCCTTGAAGCTGACGCAAAGCGGCATGGTGGACACCTCAGGCGCGTCGGTCAGTTCGCTGCGTCTGGCGTAGCACTCCATGAGCGACAGCTTGAGCAGCGACTTGTAGGGCGAGTCGATGCTCTTGTACAGCTGCCACAGACCGGCGCCGATGAACTCGTTCTCGGGCACTTTCGGACAACCGCCGAAATCCACGTAGTCCCGACTGCGGATGAATCGCTTCTCTGCCAGCAGGCGCGCCGTGGCATCGTAAGTCTGCTCGCAATCCGGCGGTATCAGCCACCACAGCGGCCAGGCGCCAGCGAGATAGACACAGGTTCGGTAGAACTCATCGAGTAGCACATAATGTTGAGCAGTACCTGAATCTTCACTGTCCGCCTGTCGCTGCTGGGCCTGCTTGCGAAAGCGCGCCGCGTTCAGAGGGAAGAAATGCAGGTCTATGCCCAGCTCTGCTGCGGCCGCAGAGACCGCCTTCGCCTTGTCGCCGAGCGCATTGACGGCCTCGACTGTAAGCCCGTTGCGATACACCAGCCAGACGTCGATATCGCTCGTGCTGCTCTGCGCCAGCGTCCCTGGGCTGCCCATGACGTAGAGGCCGATGACGTCCGGTCGCGTGAGCGTGTCCGTGGTCTTGTGCTGAAAACTGCGCGACAGCCGTTGCAGCTGCTTCATGCGCGGCTTGTCGATCGTGAAGTTGACGATACCACTGGGCGCCGAGCGGCTTGTAAAGCCCGGCAGCAGCGGATGATTGACGTGAAAGAGTACCGGCAGAATGTTGAGAAACACCGACTGCCGTTCGTTGTACTGTTCCAGTATTCGTTCGAAACGGGTCTCCGAGAGCGTGAGAAAGCGCTCCCTGAGAATTTTCAGTTCCTTTCGGTCGACACCGGAGCTGTAATCCGGAGCCAGTGGCCGGGAGCGACCCTTCAGGAGCGCGCTCCTGATCGGCGCTCTTCCACCCAGGACAGCGTCGCGCTGGCCGCCTCCGCCACGCGATCCGGCGCCGTGCCCCCAGGTAGTTTCCGTGCGTTGACCGATCCTTCCAGCGTCAGCACTTCATTCACATCGGCGGTGATGGACGAATGGAAGGTCTGCAGCTGCTCGAGCGGCAGATCTGAAAGGTCACCACCGTGTTCTACGCACCAGGCCACCGCCTTACCCACGACCTCGTGAGCGTCACGGAAAGGCAGCCCTTTCCCAACCAGATAGTCGGCGAGATCTGTGGCGGTCGCAAAGCCACGGGATACGGCCACCCGCATGGCTTCTGGGTTCACGGTAACGGCTGCCATCATGTCGCGGAAGGCCGTGAGCGAGTTACGCACGGTATCAACTGTATCGAACAGGGGCTCCTTGTCCTCCTGATTATCCTTGTTATAGGCCAGAGGCTGCGATTTCATGAGGGTCAACACAGACATGAGATGGCCGTAGACACGACCGGTCTTGCCGCGCAGCAACTCAGGCACGTCAGGGTTCTTCTTCTGCGGCATGATTGACGAACCGGTGCAGAATTTGTCCGGCAGATTGATAAAGCCGAACTGCGCAGAGGTCCAGAGAACGAGTTCTTCCGAGAAGCGCGACATGTGCATCATCAACACACTCGCGAAGCTGCAGAATTCAATGATGAAGTCACGGTCGCTGACGGCGTCGAGCGAGTTGGCCGACATGCTTTCAAAGCCCAGTTCGGACATGGTGAGTTCACGATCGAGCGGATAAGGCGTACCTGCCAACGCCGCCGAGCCAAGTGGCATACTGTTACAGCGGGCACGACTGTCAATGAGTCGACCATGGTCACGCTTGAGCATTTCTGCCCAGGCCAGCATGTGATGGCCGAAGGTGACCGGCTGCGCTGTCTGCAGATGCGTGAAGCCCGGCATGATAGTGGCGTACTCCCGTTGGGCCAGCTTGCCCAGGACTTCTACCGTGTCGAGCAGCTGGTTCGCAATGGCATCGATTTCATCGCGAAGAAACAGGCGAATATCAGTCGCGATCTGATCGTTACGTGAGCGGCCGGTATGCAACTTCTTGCCAGCAGCACCGATCAGCTGCGTCAGGCGGGATTCGATGTTCATGTGTACATCTTCGAGTGCTATCGACCACTGGAACTCGCCGCGGTCAATTTCAGCCTTGATCTCACTCAGACCCTTTACGATGGCCTTGTGGTCCTCATCGGAAATGATCTTCTGCGCTGCCAGCATCTTCGCATGAGCGAGCGAGCCTTGAATGTCATAGTCTGCGAGCCGCTGGTCGAAAGTTACTGAAGCGGTGAAGGCCTGTACGAAGGCGTCGGTCGCTTCAGTAAAACGGCCGCCCCAGAGTGCAGCATTGGTGGGCGTGGCGGTGGAAGCACCTGCTGGCGCCGGCATGGAATGGGTCGACTGGTCTTTCGGATCGGCCATAGCGGTTCAATGTCTCTCGTAATCGTTTGAAATGGGAAACGCCGGAGGCCAGTGGTCTTGCGAGCGGTGGCAGGGCGAGGAGTTATTCTGGCTGCTATTCTCTTCATACAAATTGGCTGAGTGCAGTCAAGTATATCAAAGAGGGCGCGATGGCGTGAATGCTACAGAAAGGCCTGCAGAATCAGGGAGTCCCAGCTTCCTGCCCGATATATGTCAGCGCCACGCCGTGCTGCCGATCATACTGGGTGCCCTGCTTGGCTCGGTTCTGTTCACCTTACTGCATTCCGGGCCAGGCCATTTCGATACGATCTATTTTTCGCTCACCGCGCTGTTCATGCTCTGGGTGGTGCTTACCAGCATCTTCCTGGTGTGCCGGATGCAGTCGCTGGCCCAGCGTCTCAGCATCGCCTGGCAGGGGAGCCTCGCCTGGCTCATCAGTATTGTGGTTACGGTCATCTATTCCACGACTGCCGCCCTGCTGTTTCCTGCGCTGATCAAGCAGCTCGCAGGCCCTTTTCAGTTTGTGCTGCACACAGCCCTGATCAGTGCACTGGTCACTGGCCTGATGCTGCGTTACTTCTATCTTCAGTTCCTCACCAGCCAGCGCAGGGAGAGTGAACTCGAGTTCCGTCTGGAAGCGTTGCAGGCCCGAATTCGTCCGCACTTTCTGTTCAACAGCATGAACTCGATTGCCAGCCTGATACCAGAGGACCCTGTAGCTGCAGAAGCCGCCGTGCTCGACCTGTCAAAACTGTTCAGAGTGGCGTTGAGGAAAACTGATCAGCTGATCTCACTCGCTGAAGAACTGAGCATCTGCAAAGCTTATCTCGATATCGAAAAGCTACGCCTGGGTGATCGGCTCTCGGTGGAGTGGCCGAGTGAGCTGCCAGGGTTCGCAGCCAATGCCAGGCTGCCACCACTCACCTTGCAGCCCATTGTGGAAAACGCGGTATATCACGGCATCCAGCCGCTGCCCCAGGGTGGTACGCTCAGCTTGCAGCTGTCGGAACGGGACCGCTTCTGTTACGTCATGATCAGCAATCCCATCGCTGCACCACAGCTGCATCCACGAAGCGATGCAAGCCGACTGGGCGAGGAGGAAAAACGAAGCAGTTCTGGCAACCGCATGGCGCTCGACAACACCAGGCAGCGTCTTGCAGCGGCCTTCGGCGATGCAGCTGTACTGAAAAACAGCCGCACCGACGACACTTACATAGTGACCGTGCGCATGCCGCTGCACAGCCAAACCACGCCATTCGGCCTGATCGTGGAGCCACGAAGCGCATGAGTCTCAAGCTGCTGATCGCCGATGACGAACCATTGGCCAGAAAACGTATCAGGCGCCTGCTTGTCGATACCGATTATCTGGTCTGCGCGGAAGCCGTAAACGGTGAGCAGGTTCTCGAACTGGCCGAAAGTTTCAAGCCGGACATCGTGCTGCTTGATATCCGCATGCCGGGCATGGATGGCCTGACGGCTGCGCGCCAACTCAGTCGGAATACGCGGCCTCCGGCGATTATCTTCACCACAGCCTACGATGAATACGCACTTGCTGCGATACAGGCCTCGGCGAGCGCATACCTGATGAAACCGATAGAAAAGGATGATCTTCTACAGGCGCTGGCCAGGAGTGTGGTCACCAATCAGGCCCAGCTCGCCCGACTGGGTGCACTGCAATCAGGCCCGTCAGAGGAGCATGGTACCGATTTCATCACCGTCGAAAGCGCCAGAGGGAATCACCGCATTGAGCTTGCCGATGTGTTGTATGCGCGGGCGGATAGTAAATACGTCACCCTGAGGCACCTGAGCGGCGAAGCCGTTTGCGACCTCTCACTGCGTCAGCTCGAAGAACGCTACAGCAGCCACTTCATCAGGATTCACAGAAACACCCTCATCAATCCGGCCTACCTGAAGGCATTGTCGCGTATAGAAGAAGGTCAATATCTTGCGTCACTCCGTTTCGCGGACGAGCAGCTGCCGGTCAGTCGCCGCTTGCTGCCACAAGTGCGAAGCGCGCTCACGGGCAATACTGACTAAGGCGAAAGCATGCCGAACGTCGGCAGGTCTGGTAGCCTGTGCGGATAATTCGCGATCCGTTCAACGCTGACGAAAAAGAGAGACCATGGAACTTACCATCGCCACCCGTAGCAGTGCGCTAGCCCTGTGGCAGGCTAACCACGTGAAACGGGAACTCGAAGCCCTCAACCCGGGCTTGCAGATCCACCTCCTCGAAATCAAGACGCAGGGCGACATCATTCTCGATGTGCCGCTGGCAAAGGTTGGCGGTAAGGGGCTGTTTGTGAAGGAGCTCGAAACTGCGCTGCTGGCCAACAGAGCAGACCTGGCCGTGCACTCGATGAAAGATGTGCCGATGGCCTTTCCAGAAGGTCTGTACCTGCCGGTCATCACCGAGCGCGACAGCCCTTACGATGCCTTCGTCAGCAACAGATACGCCGATTTCGACGCGCTTCCAGCGGGCGCTGTCGTTGGCACCAGCAGCCTTCGACGGGCAGCCCAGATTGCCGAACGACGGCCGGACCTGTCGATCAAGAGCCTGCGAGGTAACGTCAATACTCGTCTGGCCAAACTCGACGACGGTCTGTACGACGCTATTATTCTCGCCGCCTCAGGCCTGAAGCGACTCGGCTTCCATGAGCGCATTCGAAGCACCCTGCCCGCTGAAATTTCCCTGCCTGCTGTTGGACAGGGCGCACTGGGCATCGAAATCCGCAGCGATGATGAGCGGGTAGCCCAGCTTATCGAGCCTCTGCGACATCGCGAGACCAGCCTGATCGTGCGATGCGAACGCGCCATGAATACCCGCCTGAATGGTGGCTGTCAGGTGCCCATCGCAGGCTACGGTGAGCTGATTGAGGACTCACTCAAGCTCAGAGGGCTCGTCGCCGAGGTCGATGGCAGTCGGATTCTCCACGCCAGTGACAGCCTCAGGTTGCACGAGCACTCACCTGCGACAGGCGTGCCTGAGCTTCAGGGACTGGAACCGGCAGCGTTCGAGAACCTTTGTCAGGCTGCAGAAGTCATGGGGGTTCGCGTGGCAGAGAATTTGCTGAGCCAGGGCGCTGGCGCCATACTCGACGCCGTATATGGCGACTCGCCTCCGGATCACCGACGCTAGACAATGGTGGCGCCGATGCAGCCAAAACGTATTCTGCTCTCGCGGCCGCTGGTCGAACGCGACGATGGTCAGCCGATTCAGCAGCCGGAAGATCCGCTGTTGACGAGTCTGCAGCATAGCGCCGACGTCATGAATTTTCCCATGCAGTCATTATTGCTGTATTCAGCGCCTCTGCCAGCGCAGCGGAAGTTCATCACCGATATCCACTGCTACGACAACATCATCGTAACCAGCAAGGCAGCTGCCAGACAGTTGGTAGACTACCTCGACCAATACTGGCCGCAGGTGCCAGTGGGCCTGCCACTCATGGCATTGGGCAGTGGTACGGCTGAAGCACTTCGCACCCTGAGTCAGCGCATCCTGCTGCCGCAGGCGGGGCACAGCTCTGAGCATCTGCTGGCGCTCGCCGCGCTGCAGAACGTGATGCATCGCCGAATCCTGCTGGTGAAGGGCCAGGGAGGACGCACAACGCTTGCCGAAACATTGGTGGCACGGGGCGCAAAAGTCGATACGTTACTGTGTTATGAGCGTAGGAGTCTCGAGCACTCGGCAAATGAACTGGAACAGCTCACGCGCTTCGCTCCCACTCATGTCGTCGCGCTTTCGCTCGAGACACTGCAGGCCTTGCTGCAACTGAAACAGCTCAAGCTCACGCAGGCGCTGTTTTTGGTACCCAGCGAGCGGGTGGCTGAGCCACTGCGGGACGCACATGTTAAATACAAGGTTACGGATGATTTACGTCCGGCCAACATGATAAAGTTGCTGGGGCTCGAACCCGCAGCCGGGACATAAAAAAAAGGATGTAACGTGGCAGACGACACACACTCAGACAAATCTGTGCAGAATTCTGAACAACCCGCCGGAAGCGCTCCACTGGCATCCGGTGCCCCAGCCAGACCGGCCGCGGGCACAGTGAACAATCAAACCTCGAACACCAGTAACGGAATTACTGCAGACGGCACCACTTCGAGCGCGCGAGCATCCAGCGCAAGCACTCGACCCACTGCAGGCACTTCCAGTACTACACCGCCAACCACTCACACAGCATCCCCGGGAAAGACACGCGTCTGGCCGCTCTGGCTCGCGTTCCTCCTGCTGCTGATAGCGCTGGGGGCTGCCGGCTGGTACGCCTGGGATCACCTGAAGTCCTTGCGCAGCGACATCGACCAATCAGTAGAGAGCCAGCTCTCCAAAGTCGAATCCACCACGCAGCAGGTCAGAAGCGACCAGAGCGCATTCACCTCATCCATGAGCAATCTGCAGCAGCAGTTGCAGAACTATGATCAGCGAATTGACGAGTTGTCTGCCCAGCTCGACAAGACTGCCCAGCAGTTGCTGGCCGATCAGGCTACCAGCCGAACAGACTGGTTACTGGCGGAGGCTGAATATCTGCTGCGTCTGGCGAACCAGCGCGTGCTCCTTGAAAAAGACGTGGAGAGTGCACTTGCCATTCTCATTGCGGCCGATGAAGCGCTGAAAGAAACCGACGAAGTCGCCGTTATTCCGATCCGCAAGACCATTGCCTCGGAGATGCTCGCACTCAAATCACTCGGTGAAGTCGATGTCACCGGCGCTTATCTCAAGCTGGAAGCACTTGCGCAGCAGGTTGCCAGCATGGATGAGTCGCTCATGCTCAAGGAATCGCCGCTCGCGAAGCAGACAATGGAATCAGGCGAAGGCCTGGTGATCAATCCTGATGCTGAGCAAGCCGACACTGATACTCAGGAGCAGGCTGAGCAGCCCTGGTATACCAAGGCGCTTTCGACCGCGCAGGACACCCTCAATCGCTTCGTCATCGTGCGCAATCTGGACGAGCCAATCGCTCCCCTGCTCGCACCCGAGCAAACGCACTATCTCCGACAGAATCTCCGCCTCATGATTGAGCAGGCTGAGCTCGCCTTGCTCGAGCAGAATCAGGCAATCTTTTCAAACAGCCTTGAAAAGGCCGAGAAGTGGATCCGCAGCTATTTCGTCGCCGATAGTTCGCAGACGAAGGCGCTCCTCGATAGCATCGAGAGCCTGAAGGCGATCTCGGTTGATCCCGAATTGCCTGATATCTCAGCCTCACTGAGACAACTTAAGGGTTTGCTCGAGTCGGTCTACCAGATCGGGCCGAAATCCAACCCGCCTTCAAACGAAAGCGGGGAGTAACGCTACATGAGCAGGTTACTCATATACATACTGCTGGCGATCGCAGTCGGCCTCGGCCTTGGCTATCTCGTGCAGCTCGACCCCGGTTATATCCGCATCTCCTGGATGAGCTATCTCGTGGAGACTACGGTCTGGATCGCGCTGATTCTGATCGTCCTGACGATACTGCTGGTTCAGCTGGTGTTGAAAACGCTGTTTGCATTGCTGGCGACACGAGAAGGGTTCCGTTCCTGGCGTGAAGGCTATGCCGATTCACGCGCACACAAACGGACCCAGCGCGGTCTCCTCGACTTCGCCGAGGGTCGCTGGGATAGAGCAGAGCGTCGTCTGGTGAATTCGGCGGACAAGTCCGAAGCACCGATGATGAGTTACCTCACGGCTGCACAGGCCGCCAGTGAACAGGGTGATATCGCCCGCAGTAATCAGCTGCTGAATCAGGCCAAGGCCGTTATGCCCAACAGCGACTTTGCAGTAGAGCTGACGAAGGCGCAGATGTATGTCGCAAGGGACCAGTTCGAAGAGGCAAAGGCGCTGCTGCTCCAGCTTAACAGCCGTCGGTCAGGCCACTCAGCTGTGCTGAGACTGCTCCGTCAGTGCATGCTGGAGACCGGTGATTGGGCAGGACTGGTCAAACTTCTGCCAGAGATCGAAAAGTACTGCAAGCTTACTGAGGATCAGATGAACGGTCTGCGTCAGTCTGCCTGGTTCAACTGGCTCGACAGCAAGGCGAGTACAGCGGGTATCTCGGCGGATAACTCAGCCCATGGCAGTACCGGCACTGATGTGCTCGACGGCGTATGGAACTCACTGCCGCAACAGTATGCGCAGCATCCTGTGTTCATCCGCAGCTACGTCAGTGGCCTCATGCGGGCGGGTTCTCTTGGCCAGGCTGTCACGGTACTTCGCAAGGCGCTCACACGGAACTGGAATGGTGATCTTGGGCTACTATACGTCAAGGCAGCTTCAGCCAGTGGCGATGCTGAACAGGCCTATGCGGATCTTTCACAGTGGCGTGCGGGCAGGGATGACGATCCGGATCTGCTGTTGGCCTTGGGCATTGCAGCTGAACGCTCCGGAAATCTGGATGAAGCCCGAGCCTGCCTGGAAAAGAGTCTCCAGTCGCGCGAGAGCAGCGACACCTACGGCGCATTGGGAAGAGTGGCTAACAGGCAGGGCGATTTCGAAGCCGGCAGTCATATGCTGGAGCTTGCGCTACAGCATGATCAACTGGAGAAGCGTATGGTCTCCAGGGTCGGTCACTAACGCGCCCTGGGCGCGTATTCCAGAACGTCTGAATAGAAGCGGTCTTCCGGCAAACCCAGTGGTTGCAGTGCATCAAGTGCACTGTACACCATCGTCGGAGAGCCGCTTGCAAATACCATCGTCGACTTCCAGTCGTGACGACCTTCGATTGCAGCACGGATCAGCTCGGCGTGATGCCCCTGCCACTCGTTATCCACGTTGTCTGCAGTTACGGCAACAAAACGCAGCCTGCCCTGTCTCATCCAGTCTTCAGCAATTGAGCGGGCATACATATCGCTCGCTGTCCGGACGCCCCAGTACAGCGAAAGATTCCGCCTGAAACTCGATTGCTGCAGAAACTCGATAATCGACTTCATCTGCGCAAAACCAGTACCCGCCGCGATAAGAACGATATCAAGATCTGGAGCATGGTCCAGACAGCTTTTGCCTAACGGTAGCGCTACCTGAAGCGCTTCACCGCTCTTCAGCTGAGCCTTGAGATATTTGAGGATGGCAGTGGAGTTTTCGAGCGCTTCTGGGGCCTCGATATGCAATTCAATTATTGGTGCCTGAGGTGCGCTGGCGATGGAAAAGAAGCCATCGGCCACACCTGGCACCAGCAGCTGCAGGTACTGGCCCGCTGCAAACAATGGCTGCTTGACGCCGACCATGTCCGGGTCGAGTTCGATGCGATAATTATCACCGCTCAATCGCTCGATGCTGTTTACCTTGCACTCAATAGTCTTCAATCCACTCTCCCAAGCCCTAAGGAATCCCACAGCTCGTCAACGCGCTGTTTCACTGCCGGTGTCATCGACAATGGTCTCCCCCACTCCCGCGAGGTTTCACCCGGCCACTTACCGGTCGCGTCGAAACCCATCTTTGAGCCCAATCCACTCACTGGCGAAGCAAAATCGAGATAATCGATAGGGGTATTTTCGATGGACACCGTATCGCGTACCGGATCCATTCTGGTGGTCATCGCCCAGATAACATCATTCCAGTCTCGGGCATTGACGTCGTCGTCCACGACGATGACAAACTTGGTATACATGAATTGTCGTAGAAAAGACCAAACGCCCATCATCACGCGCTTGGCATGCCCGGGGTACTGCTTCTTCATACTGACTACGGCCAGCCGATAGCTACAGCCCTCGGGCGGCAGATAAAAATCCACGATTTCCGGGAACTGCTTCTGCAGCAACGGCACGAATACTTCATTCAGCGCCACGCCGAGCACAGCGGGCTCATCAGGCGGCCGACCGGTGTAGGTGCTGTGATAAATAGGGTCACGACGCTGGGTAATCCGCTCTACCGTGAAGACCGGAAAGCGCTCCTGCTCGTTGTAATACCCCGTATGGTCCCCAAAAGGACCTTCCATTGCAGTCTCGCCAGGATAGATAAAACCTTCGAGTATGATCTCGGCGCTAGCTGGCACCTGAAGATCACTACCGATGCACTGGGTCAACTCGGTTCTCGAACCACGAAGTAAACCCGCGAATGCGTATTCAGACAGCGAATCTGGAACCGGCGTCACTGCGCCAAGAATCGTAGCAGGATCAGCACCCAGTGCGACGGCGATGGGAAAAGGTTTATCCGGGTAAGCCTTCTGCCAGGCCTGATAATCGAGCGCACCGCCACGGTGCGACAGCCAACGCATGATGACCTTGTTCCGGCCGATAACCTGCTGTCGATAGATACCCAGGTTCTGGCGCGGCTTCTCAGGATCAGGTCCCCGTGTAATGACGAGCGGCCAGGTAATCAATGGACCGGCATCGTCAGGCCAACAAGTCTGTATCGGATAGTCCGCCAGATTAACCGCATCGCCTTCGATGACCACTGCCTGACAGGGCGCGCCACTCACTACCTTGGGACTCATCTTCATGACCTGGCGCAGCACTGGCAGCTTGCTCCAGGCATCGCGGAGCCCCTTGGGGGGCTCAGGTTCTTTCAGAAACGCGAGGAGTCGACCGATGTCGCGGAGGCTATGCACCGACTCCGCACCCATGCCGAGCGCGACTCTTTCGGGCGTGCCAAACAGGTTGGCCAGCACAGGCATCCTGAAGCCGGTTGGGTTCTCGAACAGCAGCGCGGGGCCCTTGGCTCGAAGTACCCTATCGCTGATCTCTGTCATTTCGAGAACAGGACTGACAGGGGTCTTGATGCGAATCAGATCGCCGCGCTTTTCGAGAAGCGCAATAAAGTCACGAAGATCCGAGTACTTATGGGCTCGATCCGGGAGCTCGATCACAGCGCTATCCTTGTCCTGTTGGCTTTACGGAAGATCTATTTCCGCTGCTTTTTCATGGACTGGAAGAAGTCGTCGTTGGTCTTGGTGTCTTTCAGCTTGTCGATAAGGAACTCAACCGCTGCACCATCGTCATCCATGCTGTGCAGTAATTTGCGCAGAATCCAGACACGCGACAGTTCGTCTTCAGACATCAGCAACTCTTCACGACGCGTACCTGAGCGGCGAATGTTGATAGCCGGGAAGGTTCTACGCTCAGCGATCTTGCGATCCATATGAACTTCGAGGTTACCCGTGCCCTTGAACTCTTCGTAAATGACTTCGTCCATCTTCGAACCTGTATCGACCAGCGCGGTAGCGATGATGGTCAGGCTGCCGCCTTCCTCGATGTTACGAGCCGCACCGAAGAAGCGCTTGGGCCGCTCGAGGGCATGGGCATCGACACCACCAGTCAGCACCTTGCCGGAGCTGGGTACGATAGTGTTGTAGGCGCGGGCAAGACGGGTAATCGAGTCGAGCAGAATAATGACGTCTTTCTTGTGCTCGACGAGACGCTTGGCTTTCTCGATGACCATTTCGGCCACCTGCACGTGACGGGCCGGGGGCTCGTCGAACGTACTGGCGATGACTTCACCCCGCACCGTACGCTGCATCTCGGTGACTTCCTCAGGCCGCTCATCGATGAGCAGAACCATGAGATGACATTCAGGATTGTTGCGCGTGATCGACTGTGCAATGTTCTGCATCAGCAGGGTCTTACCAGCCTTTGGCGGCGATACGATCAGGCCGCGCTGGCCCTTGCCGATTGGCGCAACCAGATCAAGGATTCGTGCCGAGATGTCTTCGGTACTGCCGTTACCAGCTTCGAGCCGGAGGCGTTCCTGAGGAAAGAGGGGTGTAAGGTTTTCGAAGAGGACTTTGTTCTTGGAGTTTTCAGGCTTGTCGAAGTTGATTTCGCTAACCTTGAGCAGCGCAAAATAGCGCTCGCCGTCCTTTGGTGGCCGGATTTTACCGGACACCGTGTCACCGGTTCGAAGCGTAAAACGTCGTATCTGGCTGGGCGAAACATAAATGTCGTCTGGTCCTGCCAGATACGAACTGTCTGCCGAGCGAAGAAACCCGAAGCCATCCTGAAGTATTTCGAGGACACCATCTCCCGAAATGTCTTCACCACCCTTCGCGTGTTTTTTGAGAATGCCGAATATGACGTCCTGCTTGCGAGATCGGGATAGATTGTCGATAGACATATCCTGGGCGATCTGGAGGAGTTCAGGTACGGATTTGGTCTTGAGTTCGGTTAGATTCATGATGTAGGCGTGTCTTGTAGTGTAGTGATAGTGGGTTCTTCAGGGTGTGTGTAAGGATGTTCTCGGGGGGCTGCGAAGCCTGCAGTACTCAACGTCAAAGCTTTGGAACGTTGGTGCACTTCAAAGGTCATGAGACCGGCCGGCGAACATGGTGCCGGAAGATACAGGCTTGAAGCGTATGGAAAGCTCAATGCAGCGGAGGGTCCCGCTGCAGCATTCAGGACTTATATTTAGTAGATTTAATGTCTGCTGGCAACAAAAACCTGAAATTATTTTGCCGACTATAAACTACCTTAATACTTTGAGGGAAGCTGATTTACAGGTTGCTATCGAGAAACGCGGTCAGCTGCGACTTCGAAAGCGCGCCTACCTTGGTAGCGTCCACGTTGCCATTCTTGAACAGCATCAGCGTCGGAATACCCCGAATGCTGAACTTCGGTGGCGTCTGTTCATTTTCGTCGATATTCAGTTTGCACACCTTGAGCTTGTCGCCATATTCGTCAGCAATTTCTTCGAGGACTGGCGCGATCATCTTGCAGGGGCCACACCACTCCGCCCAGTAATCGACGAGTACAGGGCCGTCAGCCTGCAGTACTTCGGATTCGAACGTGTCGTCAGTAACACTGATAATCTGCTTGGACATAAAGGTTTCCTTCCTGATTCGGGTGCGTATTAGATGCTACGTAGCAAGGGCAGAATTTCAATATATGGACTTTACGAACAAATACAAGTCCCGGACTGATCCTCGACAGCAAGAGCCCCTTGCATTCACGCTTCAGACAGGGGTAAAACTGAGCTATTCTTGCCGGGCGCTGGACATCGCGCGCATCCGGAACCTGACCGAAGCCAAGCGGACACACCTAACGACCATGCCTCAAGCATCCAGCGTGAAAACCGCGTACAGCGCAGCCGAACCCATCAACATTGCCTCGATAGACATGGGCTCCAACAGCTTTCACATGGTCATTGCCCAGCTGGTCCATAACGAAATCCGTCCCATCGAAAAAATTGGTGAAAAGGTACAGCTTGGCGCCGGTCTCGATGACAAGCTGATGCTGGACGAAGCCTCACAGCAACGTGGGCTCGAATGTCTGCAGCGCTTTGCGCAGCGTTTGCAGGGCATCCCCCCATCCCGGATTCAGGTTGTTGGCACCAATGCGCTCAGAATCGCGCGCAATGCGCAGGATTTCGTAGTCAAGGCCGAAGCCATACTCAATAGCCCGATTGCCATCATCAGCGGCCGTGAGGAGGCACGACTCATCTATCTGGGTGTCGCGCATTCGCTGTCTGACGATGCGGGTCGGCGACTGGTCATCGATATCGGTGGCGGCAGTACCGAGTATGTGATCGGCGATCGCTTCGAGCCGATCGAGCTCGAGAGCATGCACATGGGCTGCGTTGGCTATCGGGACCGCTTCTTCACCAACAAGGCCAATGAGGTCACCGCTACGCCGGAGCAGTTCAAGGCTGCAATCACCGAAGCCTCACGCGAGTTGCTCGCTATCAAGAAGCGCTTCAAGAAGGTTGGCTGGCAGCACTGCACCGGATCTTCCGGCTCTATCAAGGCCATCCAACAGGCGCTGCAGGAAAACAAGTTGTCCCCGCATGCCATTACGTTGCCAACCATGCTGGAGCTGCAGAAACAGTTGATGGACGGTGGCGACAAGCCAAAATCCTATTCGGCCACACTCGACCGACTTAATATTCGCAAGGATCGCCAGACCATTTTTGCAGCAGGCCTGGCGATATTGATCGCCGCCTTTCAGACCCTGAAAATACAGGAAATGGAGTTCTCTGATGGCGCGCTGCGCGAGGGCCTGCTGTACGATGCGCTCGGCAGAACACAGCATGAAGATGTACGGGAGCGTACCATCTCAAGCCTGCAGGCCCGCTATCAGATTGAGAGTTCACATGCCGCAGCGGTTGAAGCGACGGCCTGCCGCATGTTCGATCAGCTCATGGCAGCGAAGGCCACAGACGAAGCGCTGGCCGGGTACTGGCGCGATATTCTGCAGTGGTCGGCACGGGTGCATGAAATCGGCCTGGCCATTTCGCACACCCAGTACCACCGCCATGGCGCTTACCTTCTCGAGCACAGCGATCTTCAGGGATTCTCCCAGCGGGTGCAGCACCTGCTGAGCATCCTGACGAGAACCCATCGACGGAAGCTGTCGGATGACCTCTTCGCCGACCTACTGCCTGATGACCGGCCTTGGGTCATCATGCTGGCTGTCGTTCTGCGCCTGGCCGTGATCATTCACCACGATCGCTCGCTGAATGAACCGGCGGCTCTGGCAATCAACATGAAAGACAATACCTATCACCTGAGTTTTCAGGATGACTGGCTGGCCGAAAGGCCACTGTCCCAGGCCGATTTCTCGGCCGAGATCGCCTACCTTCAGCGTATAAAGGTCGAGCTGATCGTCGAATCGAGTGCTTCGATCGTTTCAAGCAGTTCCAAATAGACTGCCTCACGTTCGTCGAGCTGGGACTTGAGTTTCGCCTGCTCCTGCAGGGTCGCTTCCAGTCGGGCAGCATGCGGTTCAGTGTAGATGACGCTGTCCCCAAGCAGCGCTTCGACTGAGGCCAATGCCGCCTGCGTTTCCGCCATTGTCTGCTCGGCGGTGGCAGCCTTCTTCTTCAGTGAAACCAGCTGCTTTTCCTGTGCTTTCTGCTCCGCCCGATCGGCGGCTTGCTGCTCAGACGACTTCGCGACCTGCTGCACCTTGACGGCTTTTGCTTCGCCCGTCGGTGCCGCTTTACCACCGGTCGCTCGTGCCTTGATTTCAGCCTGCAAGCCACGCTCGTACTCTTCAAGCGAGCCATCGAAATGACGCACCGCACCATCGCGCACCCAGACAAAGTCCTCTGCCAGCGCATTGAGGAGATGTCTATCGTGCGAAACGAGCACCACGGCGCCGGCAAACTGCTCGACCGCGACCGCAAGCGCCTGACGCATCTCCATATCAAGGTGGTTCGTAGGCTCATCGAGCAAGAGCAGGTTAGGACGCTGCCAGGCGATGAGCGCCAGCGCGAGCCGCGCCCGTTCGCCACCGGAGAAGTCCGCGACCTTCTGCGTCATCTGGGTGCCATCGAACGCAAAGCCGCCGAGGAAATTCCGTAGCGCCTGTTCACGCGCCGTTCCATCGGTTTCTCGTTCGAGCTGCTGCATATGCTGAAGCGGCGTATCGTCGGGGCGGAGATAATCGAGCTGTTGCTGAGCAAAATAACCGATCTTGAGATGAGCACCGGTCGTGCGCTGACCTGCCTGCAATGGCAGCTCGCCAGCCAGCGTTTTGATAAGGGTGGACTTACCCTGGCCATTCGCGCCGAGAATACCAAGCCTCAGCCCGGGTAAAATCGTCATATTAACGCCGCTGACTACGGTGACGTCACCATAGCCCAGGCTGGCGCGGTCAAGCACGAGCAGGGGCGTCGACACCTTTTCAGAGGCCGGGATCTCGAAATCGAAGGGCGAGTCGACATGAGCCGCGGCTATGAGTTCCATTCGCTGCAGGGCCTTCAACTTGCTCTGCGCCTGTGAGGCCTTGGTTGCTTTGGCACCGAAACGGGCAACGAAGCGGTGAATGCTCGCTACCTTGGCCTGCTGCTTTTCGTACAGCGACTGCTGCTGCGCCAGCTGTTCAGCACGCGCCATCTCATAGCGATCGTAGTCGCCTGAGTAGAGTTGCAACTGGGCGTTTTCCAGAGCGAGGACTGCGCCGCAGGTCCGATTGATGAAATCACGATCGTGACTGATCAGTACAAGCGTACCGGGATAGCGGGTCAGCCAGGCTTCAAGCCAGACCATGGCATCTATGTCGAGGTGGTTGGTGGGCTCATCGAGTAGTAGTAGATCGGATGGGCACATGAGTGCCTGAGCGAGGTTCAGGCGAATCCGCCAGCCGCCCGAAAAGGCTGACACTGGCCGGTGCATCTCATCGGGCTTGAAACCGAGGCCAGCCAGCAACTGTTCAGCCCGGACCTCAGCTGTGTAACCATCGAGTACGTCGAGATCACCGTAGAGTTTCGCCGCAGTATCGTAGTCTTCCGCCTGTTCGGCCGCCTCCAGCCGGCGCTGTACATCGCGCAGCTTTCTGTCGCCATCGATCACATAATCGAGGGCAGACCGTGAAGTGGATTCGGTTTCTTGCGCCATATGGGCGATGCGGGTCCCGCCCGGCAGCTGATACTCGCCCTGCTCCGGCGTGAGCTCACCCAGCAGCAGAGAAAACAAGGTGGACTTGCCGCTGCCATTGCGACCAACCAGGGCGACCCGCTGGCCGTCCGGAATCTTGAGCGAGGCATCGCGGATGAGATAGCGGCCACCGCGCTGGACTGACAAACTCTGGAACTGCAACATACTTGAACCATGACAGGAACAGGACACGCGCCGAAGCGCACATATAAGAGGCCAGCATGATAGCAGAGCAACTGCAGTCCTATCTAACTCCACTCGCAACTGAGCAACAGGCTGCGGCCGCGTCATTATGGGCCTTTGCGGTCAATAAATATGCTGAACAGCCTATAGCCGAGCTGTGCATGACACTGCAAAATTGTCATGGCTTCGATACGAACTGTCTCCTGTACGCTGGCTGGCTTGCCAGTCGTCACGTTGTGAGACCGAAGTGGCAGCAATGGCAGGACGCCTGCGACAGCAGCAGGTACTGGCAACATACCTTTGTAAGCCCCCTCCGAAATCTGAAGCGAATCATTCCCGCCCGGGCTGCAGGTGAATTATCTGCAATCCGGGCTGATCTCGCCGCACTCGAACTTTCATGTGAGCGGCGCCAACTTGAAGTACTTGTCGCAACGGACGCGCATATGGCGGAAGTAAGCACAACGGTAAGGGGGACAGACCAGAATTGCATCCAGAACTTCGCTCGACAGAACCTGCTGGCCTACATGACCTGCGCCCAAACTGGCGCTCAGAAAGCAATCTCTCTGACAGCCAGTGCAGCGCAAATGCAGGACTATGGACTACAGTTAGCAAGGCACCTTACGAGGCCAGCGAACTAGTTCCGAGTGATGCTATGCTGAAATGGCTCTTCAGACTCCTGACCGTACTTTCAATTGCGACCGCAATTGCCTTGCCGTTCTACTTCGACTCATTCATGTCCGGTGGCAGCAAAAGCAGCTCTGCGCCGGTGCTTTCGGTCACCCCAGAGCGCGCAGGTTCCGCCAACATCACCCGTGTATACAAGTGGCGCGATAGCAGCGGCACCTGGCAGTACAGCGATCACCCCCCTGCAAACGCCAGCGATCTGCAGGTGATGGAGATCGATAGCAATGTCAATATTCTTCAAAGTCCGCGCACAGAGGAAACCGGGCGCGCCTCCAGCGATCGTCCTTCGCAGGCCTTGACTGACGTACCGAACCGACAGACTCCGACGGGTCCAGCGAGTGACACCGGCCTCGCTCTGCCAGGTGCAGGCCTGCCACTATTGCTGGATGGCAGCGCCATTCGCAAGGCGAACGAAGCACGTGAAATCATGGAAGAGCGTCGAAACCAGCTCGACGAATTGATCGAGCGCCAATAACACATCTGGTCAGTCCGCTTCCTTACGCTTCGCATTACCGACTTTTCAGCTGCGCGTGTTGCGTCACTCCACGCGAGACGACACAATGGCCCGTTACAGCGCTTGACGCTAACTCTAAAAAGTAAAAAGGGATCACTGCTAATGACAACACCTTCTTTCAAAGCCCTGCTTGCGGGTTCATGTATCGCGCTCGTTTCACTGACCGCCTGTTCCGGTGAGAATGATTCAGCAGACAAGGCTTCTACCACTGCCACTGCGCCAGCTGAAACCACTTCTACAGCCCCAGCCGATACAGAAACCGCTGGAGGCGGTGAGCTCGCTACCGATATCGACAAGATCAGTTACAGCTTTGGTCAGATGCTCGGTCGCCGCATGAACATGCAGATGCAGGATCTGAACATGGATAAGTTCATGGTCGGCGTACAGGACGCCTACAGTGAGAAGCCGTCCAAGATCAGCGACGAAGAAATGAACCAGCTGATGCAGCAGTATCAAATCGAGCAGCAGGAAAAACAGCAGAAGGAATTTACTGAACTGGCTGATAAGAATCTCGAGAAGGGCAAGAAATTCCTTGAAGAGAACAAGAGCAAGGAAGGCGTCAAAGTTACCGACTCTGGTCTTCAGTACAAGGTAATTGAAGAAGGTGAAGGCGACTCACCTACTGCAGAAGATACCGTAGAAGTGCACTACACCGGCAAATTGATCGATGGTGAAGTGTTCGATAGTTCAGTAGAGCGTGGCGAACCAGCCGTATTCCCACTGGCTGGCGTGATTCCGGGTTGGGTCGAAGGCCTTCAGCTGATGAAGAAGGGCGCGAAGTACCAGCTCTTCATCCCGGCTGACCTGGCGTATGGCCCACAGGGCAATGGTCGGATTGGACCGAACGAAACGTTGATTTTCGACGTCGAGCTCCTGAATATCGAAGAAACCCCTGCAGCCGCACAGCAGCCTGAAATGGCGCCTGAGCTGTCTGAAGAAGACGCCGGCTAAATCCCTAGCATAAGCGTTACCCAAGCCGGACCATGCTTCATGGTCCGGCTTTTTATTGTCCGTAAATAGCACTGCCCTACAGGCCTGCCCCCCAACCCGATATCGAAACATCTCCACGTGCCGAACATTGTGACGTCAGCTGGTCCTGTTCCTGCATTCATGCCGTACAACTAGATCATCCATCACGCTGAATCTGACAGGACCAGTTCACCAATGACCGAGGATTGGGCAGACAGCAGCGAGCTGTATCCAATACGTGAGCAACTTGAGCAGGCCGTGCACCAGCATCGGCTGCCGCCACAATTTCTTGCCGACTGTCCGCGCATCATCTTGCCTATTGCACGTGAAATTGCGCGATCACATGAAGCAAGAAGCCAGGAGGCTGGCGCACTGATCTGGGGCGTTTGCGGCTCGCAAGGCAGCGGCAAGTCCACGATGGTGCATTTTCTCAGCATCATGCTCGAATCTCTTTGCAAGCTGCGTTGCCTCACGCTGTCGATCGACGACTTCTACCTCAGTAAAGCTGCACGAGGCTCTCTGGCCGACAAAGTGCACCCCTTGCTCAAGACACGAGGAGTGCCAGGCACCCATGATGTTGAACGAGGCATAGAGCTTTTTCGCGGTCTGAAGCAATCTCGCCCTGGGCAATTGGAACACGCGCCCCTCAGCCTACCGGTATTCGACAAGGCCCGTGATGACGTGGCGGAAGGGGACAGGCCAGGGCCATATTCCCATGGAGTGGATATCGTTCTGTTCGAAGGTTGGTGTGTGGGCACGCCACCGCAGCCAGCATCAGCCCTCGTTGAACCAGTCAACAAACTCGAGGCGCAGGAGGATCCAGATGGTCAATGGCGCAATTTCGTCAACGCAGAGCTTGAAGGTGCTTACGCGGAATGGTTCTCGCTACTGGACCATCTACTCCTGATCAAGGCACCGGGTTTCGATAAGGTTCACCAGTGGCGACTGGAGCAGGAGGACAAACTCAGAGCAAGTTTTACAGATAGGGGCGAAGCGCCGCCATCAGGTCTCATGGATGCCGCTCAGATTCAGCGTTTCATCTCACACTACGAACGGCTGACGCGATGGAACCTTGAAGTTCTGCCGGAAAAGGCAGACATGGTATTAGAATTGAATGAGGATCATTCCATGCGCAGACTCGTCACGTCGAAGTACTCTGCTTAGCCCGCATAAGGATAGACACGCATGACAGAGAACCAGAGCCTCCAGCGGCGACTGCTGATTTATACTGATCTCGATGGCACGCTGCTCGACCACGACTCTTACGATACCAGCGCAACCGCCGCTCTTCGGCAAAATCTAAAAGCGCTAGGTGTGCCGGTGGTCTGGAACACCAGCAAAACTGCGGCCGAACTGGAGGCACTCAGGGTGGCCCTGGACCACACCGATCCATATATCGTTGAGAACGGCGCCGCGCTCTATTTTCCAGATGAGAGCACACAACAACCGAAGCAGACCTTTGGGCCCGGCCATGATCACATCATGAACTGTCTTGAGGGTGTAAAAGGCCGGTTTCGCTTCAAGGGCTTCCACGACATGACCACTGCCGAAGTCGCCGCTGCCACCGGCCTGGCAGAACCGGATGCTGCACTCGCCAAACAACGGCAGTTCTCCGAACCGCTCACCTGGCAGGACTCACCAGCTGCGATGTCCGACTTCCTGGCCGCCATGGCTGATTGCGGCCTTACCGTGCTGCGCGGAGGGCGCTTCGTGCACATACTCGGCAACTTCAACAAGGCGACGCCGATGCGCTGGCTCAACGATTACTACGCCAATCGATGGAATGCCATTGTAGAGACCATCGCCTTGGGCGACAGTCAGAACGACATCGCTATGCTGCAGGCTGCCGACAGGGCCTATCTGATTCGCTCTCCCGCCCATGTACCACCGCAGATTAATGGACAGGCGAATATCCGGATCGCAAAAGGCTACGGCCCAAATGGCTGGGCAGAGGCAATTTCTTCCGAGGTCCACACACTGGTGGCAAACGACGAGTCACCTGATGAAACGCTTACCACCTCCACGCAAGGCTGAACGGTACCATGTCCGACTTTTACCAGAATGGTGTTATCACCACGCTACACAATCTGCGCACCCGCAGCATCGAAGACCTGGAAAGTGATCTCAGGCGATTCGCAAAAGTGCGGCCGATGGCGCTCGTACTGCCTTGCCTGTATTCCGAACTGGCCACTGAGGCCATGCCTAACATTCTCGAGCACCTCAAGCAGGTCGATTACCTGGAAGAGATCGTGATCGGTCTTGACCGCGCTACCGAAGAACAGTACCGGCATGCGCTTGAGTTTTTCTCCGCACTTCCTCAGCGCCATCGGGTGTTGTGGAATGACGGGCCCCGTCTGCAGGCACTCGATGCCGAACTGAAGGCCGAAGGCCTGGCGCCTCGCGAGCCGGGCAAGGGCAGAAACGTCTGGTACTGCCTTGGCTATATTCAGGCTTCGAACCGGAGTCAGGCGATCGCGCTGCACGACTGCGATATCCTCACCTACGACCGCAGTCTGTTGGCAAAGCTCATCTATCCCATCGCAAATCCTGCTTTCAACTACAAGTTCTGCAAAGGCTTCTACGCCAGGACTGCCGACGGAAAAATGAACGGCCGCGTGAGCCGACTGCTGGTTACTCCGCTGCTGAGATCGCTGAAGCAGGTGGTTGGCGCACACGAATATCTGGACTACCTGGCGAGTTACCGATATCCACTTGCTGGTGAGTTTTCATTTCACCGGGATGTAATTACTGATATCAGGATTCCGAGCGACTGGGGCCTGGAGATTGGCATCCTGAGCGAAGTAAAACGAAATTTTGCCACCAATAAGCTCTGCCAGGTCGACATCGCCGATGCCTACGACCATAAGCACCAGGACCTGTCTCCGGAGGATGCTTCGAGAGGTTTGTCGAAAATGTCGATCGACATCTGTAAGGCCATCTTTCGCAAGCTGGCCACGAACGGTATCGTCTTCAGTCCAGAGACCTTCCGCACGGTGAAGGCCACCTATTTCCGTATGGCACTCGACTTCGTGGAGACCTATCGAAACGATGCCGAAATGAACGGCCTGCGGCTCGATGTGCATAAGGAAGAGCAGGCGGTGGAAATGTTCGCTCGCAACATTATGGATGCCGGCTCCCATTTTCTGGCCAACCCGATGGAAGCGCCTTTCATTCACAGCTGGAACCGGGTGACCAGTGCAGTGCCAGATATATTTGAACGTTTCAAAGCCGCCGTCGAAGCTGATATGCAGCGCTGACGCCGACCGAACACTGATAGGACAAGAGATGGAATCACAGACAGATCTTGAAGCCAGACTGGAGCAACATCTGCGAGTATTATACCCGCAGCATGATACCCGCGGTATCGCAGCCCGGTGCCTGCAGAGCATAGGCCTGAAAGGTGACGAGGCTACACCCACCCCGCACCGCAATCTGTGGACGCAGAAGGACATTGCACTCATCACCTATGCCGATTGCGTGCGGCGAGCTGACGAGGCGCCACTGGCCACCCTGCACACCTTCCTGCACAAACACTATCAGGGCCTGGTCAGTCTGGTTCACCTCCTGCCCTTCTTCCCCTACAGCTCTGATGATGGCTTCAGCGTTATGGACTACACGGAGGTCAATCCCTCCCACGGCGACTGGGAAGATGTCGAAAGGCTTGCCGGTGATTTCAAGGTCATGGGTGATCTCGTTATCAACCACTGCTCCAGCCGCTCGCGTTGGTTCGACAATTACAAGAAACGCCAACACCCTGGCGTAAATTATTTCTTTGAGGCCGATCCTGATGCCAACCTCACGGCTGTCGTTAGACCACGAACCTCGCCCCTGTTAAAAGAGGTTGTGGATGAGCAGGGCAGCCGCTATGTCTGGTGCACCTTCAGTCACGATCAGGTTGATCTGGATTTCAGTAATCCCGATGTGCTGTGTGAGTTCCTCACCATCATCAAGCTGTATCTGGACAGGGGCATCACCTGGTTCAGGCTCGACGCCGTGGCCTTCCTGTGGAAAGTACCGGGCACGACCTGCATCAATCTGCCCCAGACCCATGAAGTCATTCGGCTGCTGAGACTGCTGATCGAGCATAGGCAGCCAGAGGCGGTCATCATTACCGAAACGAATATCCCGAACAGTGAAAACCTGTCCTATCTCGGCAATGCCAACGAAGCCCACCTCATCTACAATTTTTCGCTGCCACCACTGCTCATCAATACACTGTTGACCGGCGACTGCACCTATCTCAAGAGCTGGCTGCTCACCATGCCGCCATCGCAGGCAGGTACCGCCTATTTCAACTTTATCGCCTCTCACGATGGTATCGGTCTTCGTCCGGCAGAAGGTCTGCTATCAGACTGGGAGATTCAGAGCCTGGTGGGTACCATGCGCGAGTTTGGTGGTGAAGTCAGCTATAGGACCGGTCTGGACGGCGAACAGAAACCTTACGAGATCAATATCAGCCTGTGGAACGCCATGGCGGGAACGAGCAAGGCGGGGCCGGATGAGTTCCAGTTCGATCGATTTGTCTGCGCTCATGCCATCATGCTCGCGCTCGAAGGGGTACCCGCATTCTATTTCCACAGTCTCATCGCGACAGAGAACGATCATGCGCGAGTGGCGAACACTGGACACTTTCGCTCCATCAACCGACATCTATGGGATGCCGACCAACTGGAATCGCGCTTGCACGACGAGAATTACCATCACGCGAAGGTCTTGATCGCCATCGGAAAGCTCATCAGGCTGCGTCAGCGACAGCCGGCGTTCCACCCAAATGCGATCCAGTACATCCTGCACCTCGGCCCCAGCCTGTTTGCGTTCTGGCGTCAGAGTCCCGAGCGAAAGCAGACGATCTTCGCCGTCTTCAATATCAGCAATCAACCGCAGACGATTCCGTTGTCGGAACTGAACCTGTTTGCGACGCAGGTGTGGCGCGATCTCGTGGGTGGAAAGAGCTATGAAGACAGGATGACTCCTATTAAGCTGGCACCATATCAATTCATCTGGTTATCAAATTACGAGGGAAGTTAGTTTGACGGAGAAGACCGCAGAGCGCGTCCGGACCAAGGCAATCGTGTTCGGTGCTACTGGCCTCGTGGGCAGGAACATCCTCCGCCAGACTTGTGAGTCCGGCCGCTATGATCTTGTGGTAGCCATCGTTCGAAACGAACTTGATGCGGATCGGCTCAGTGAAATGATTCCAGACATGACGGCTCGCCTTCGACTGCGTCAGATTCGCTGTTCGCCAGCCGACCTGGCCGATCCTGATATCATCAGTCAGATATTTCAGACCACCCCTGACGGCAAGATCGTTCACGTGTACTGTGCGCTGGGGACTACAATGAAATCTGCAGGTAGCAAGGAAGCTTTTCGTCGGGTAGACCATGATCTTGTCGTGGCCGCGGCACGGTTCGCCAGGAATATCGGCGCCCAGCGCTTCATCTGGGTCTCATCGATCGGCGCTGACGAGAAGAGCCGAACCAGTTTCTATCTCAAGGTGAAAGGTGAAACGGAAAGCGATATTGCCAAGCTGACGGAGCGGAAGTCGAGCCCTCGTGCCATAGCTGTCAGGCCATCGCTCCTCCTCGGGGAGCGCGAGGAAACGCGCGTCGCCGAGGGCGTTGGCCAGTTGCTCGGACGAGTCATCAAACCGGCCCTCATCGGGCCAGCAAAGCACTACAAACCAATAGCCGCCAGTGAGGTCGCTGCTGCCATGATCGAGCTGGCCTTCGACGAATTCTCCCACCCCTTCCTGGCCTACGAACGAGTCAGCACCCAACGCGAAGAGATGAGCCCGGCCTAGGGTCGGGCACATCGATATCAGGCGACCCGGAACCGTTTGATGACGCGCTGCAGCTTCTCAGCCATCGCTTCCAGCTCGTTTGCAGCCTGAACGGCATTCTGTACCGCCTGGTCGTTGGAATCAGCTTTGTCACCGATATCAACCACATGCTCGGCGACGTACTCATTGGCCTTCGACTGCTCGTTCAGGCGCTCGGAAATATCACTGAATACCTCGAACACCCTGATTGCCCCGGCCTGTATGCCTTCGATAGACGAGCCCGCGCGTTGCGCAAGCTCCGCCACCTGCTGAACATCAGAGACATTGTCATTCATGACTTTCACAGCCGAGCGTGTACCCTCACGCATCTTCTTGATCATGTCGGTAATCTGCTTGGCTGACTGTGTCGTTCTCGCGGCGAGGCCACGCACCTCGTCGGCGACCACCGCAAAGCCGCGTCCTGCTTCGCCAGCTCTGGCAGACTCAATAGCCGCATTGAGTGCCAGCAGATTGGTCTGCTCCGCGATGTTCTCGATGACCTGAATGGTCGTGCCTACCTGATCTGAGAGCTTGCTGAGCGCCTCGACATTGCTCGACGCCCGCTGCACGGTTTCGGCAATGCGTTGCATTTCCTGATCCGCTTTTCTGATTACGGTAACACCCTGCCGGGAGGCTTCCTGAGAAACTTCTGACAGATTCTGTGCTTCCGCAGCGCTTTGCGAAAGTTGCTCGATATTGGTGGTGAGTTCCTCGATGGTCGAGGCCATGGATGTCGCAGCATCGCGTTGGTCTTTCGAGCCTTTAGCGATTCCGAGACTGAGCGACGTCAACTGCCGCGAAGCAACCGCGAGCTCCTGGGAAGATGACCCTATTTCGCCGATGACCTCGCGAACCTGACGCTGCATGTCCCGCATTGCCTGTTCAAGCAGACCCAGTTCGTCGTTGCGGCTGACCTCAATCGTACGTGTATAATCGCCAGCCGCAATAGCCTCGAGCTGACTGATGGCTGCTGCCAGCGGTTGCCTGACGAGACGCCGTGAAACCAGCATCAGGATAAGGCCAGTTACCAGTACCACGACCACAGCCGCAATCGCGAAGATCTTCTTCAAGGCCTGCACAGGGGCCTGAAGCTCTTCATGTGGTATAGCCGCTGCCAGAACCCAGTCCAGCTCGGGAATGGCGACATACTGGGCATTCCATACTTCATCCCGTGCATCCGGCCAGGTAAACTCGATTTCACCACTATCGCTCGCAAGCAGCTCCTTGACGAAACCTGCGTCGACCAGGGCATTTCCCTCCAGCTTGGGATGGGAAACGATGTTCCCCGGCTCGTTTTTGCTGCTATCAAGAATGAAAATAAAGCCGGCCTTGCCGACTGGCCGTGCTGACAGCCCCTCCAGCAGGCTGGCCAGCGACTCCGTAAACTCGACACCGACATAGCGGATTCCGATCACTCCACCCCTGCTATCCATGATCGGCGTGTAATTGGTAATGAACTTCTTGCCAAACAGGGTAACTGTTCCATTGAAAGGCTTGCCATTGAGATTAAGTTGGTAAGCTGGAGAGTCCTTGCTCAGTGAGGTACCTACAGCCCTAGATCCATTCTGCTGCTTTACCGAAGTCACGACCCTTATGAAATCGTTGCCGCTGCGCACAAATATGGTTGCGTTGCCGCCAGTGGCTTCGGCAAAACTGTCGACCTGGCTATAGTTTCCTGCGATCGGCTCGCCACCAATGAGAAGCTGAGGCACCGTCTGGCTGCCAACCTGGACACCTTGACCATCCTCTATCTCAAAACGGCCTACGAAGCTTTCGCCAAAGAGTGCGGAAATTGCTTCAATCGTCTTGATCAACTGTGCGCTATAGACCCTGGCTGTAGTTGCAGCGGAGCTTGCGCGACTTGCAAGCAGCTCGTCCTCCACCTCGGTCAGCGCATCATCGGCCTGATTCAGCAGAAAGTAACCAGCAATTGCGAGGAAGACGGAGATCGCCAGACCCGCCACGCACGACAGCCTGAACGAAACACTCTGGTAAAAAGGCATACTACCGAATCCCTGCAGACTGCTGCACTTGAATGATATGTTTGAAGTCTAGCTGCTGCTGATAGATTGTCATGCTGCCGCACGAAGTCGTCCGCGTTACAATCAGCTCAATGCCTTCAATGGAGCACAGCATGTTGTTTATCTCTGAATCAGTCTCGATACCGGATGCCGAGATCGATCTTCAGGCGATGCGGTCTCAGGGCGCAGGCGGACAGAACGTCAATAAGGTGTCTACCGCCATTCATCTGCGCTTCGACATCAAGGCATCGACACTCCCTGACTTTCACAAGCAACGCTTACTGCAGATGAGTGACTATCGGGTGACCAAGGACGGCGTAATCGTCATCAAGGCGCAGGAACACAGCAGTCAGGAGCTGAACCGACAGGCGGCACTTGCGCGACTGGTGAATCTTATCCGTGAGGCCACGGCCATTCAGAAGACCAGGCGCAAGACGAAACCCAGCCGGTCGGCCCAGCGGAAGCGAGTCGACAAGAAGACACAGCGTGGAAAGACTAAGTCGCTACGGGGGAAGGTGCTCTAAAATCAGGCGCAAAAAAAAAGCCCCTTGCGGGGCTTGAGAAGGAAGACTATTTGATCCAGTCGTGACCCCAGTGAGTCTTGTCGAACTTGCTGGAACGAACGTCGAGTGCCATGCGATTAGCAGTTGGCTCGACTGGCGCTGCAGCAATTTCTTCATCGATTGGCTTGGTAGACAGCGACAGCCAGCTGGTTACGAAGGCCATGGCGTCGGCGTTGATTTCCAGTGCAGTCATATCGATGTTGTTGATATCGTCGCACGCCGCGTGATAGCACGGATCAAGCGCCTCGCCTGCGGTACCACCAAATTTCTCAGCCTGCTCTTCGGTCTTCAGCTCTTCAGCACCTGTGAAGAGGCCACCGAACGGAATGCCTTCTTCGAAGAACTGCGCATAGTCAGAGCGGAAGCTGATTTCAGACCCTTCGGAGGGCAAACCGCGAATGGCGAAGTACTTCTCGAACAACTTCTCCGTTGCAGCAGAACCGGCTGGCCCTTCAAGCCCGAATGTCGAGCCGTCGCCGTCATAGATGAAGTAGCCGTAGTTCGGTGAAGCAATCATGTCGAAGTTGAGATAGACCTTGATCTTGGCCTTCTCTTCCTCGGTAAGTCCCAGCACATACTGGGTCGAACCAACGAGACCTGCTTCTTCTGCACCCCAGAACGCAAAGCGAACCTTGTTCCGCACGCGAGCTTTCTTCATCTGCAGGGCCATCTCGAGAATGGCGGCACTGCCTGAACCGTTATCATTGACTCCCGGACCTTCGAACACGGAGTCGAGGTGGCCGCCCACCATGATGACATTGTCAGGGTTACCACCCTTCGTTTCGGCAGTCAGGTTGAAGGTTTCGGTCTGCTCGCGTACGACATCGACCACCAGATTGGCCGTAGCGTTTGCGCTTGCTGCCAGGGTGACACCGAGATCGTAAGTCGCGAAAACAACCGGAATGCCGCCTGCGTAGGCGTCACCGAGTGTAGCGCTGATCAAGCCGGTTCGGCCTTCATCAGTCTGCACGTTACCCTGGTTGAAGATGATCACGCCTGTCGCGCCGGCTGCAGCGGCATTGCTGGCCTTATCACCGAAGGCACAGGCACCACGCTGCAAGAGCGCAATATTGCCAGCAGTGAAGCCAGCAAAATCAGCAGCCTCGCAGCCGCTGGTAGAGGTGTTGCCTTCACCGAGCTGAATATCGACCGCTTCGACCGGCGCAGTAACGTCGCCAGCTTCAGTCTGGGTCAGGTAGGTGAAGTCAGTATCGAATACATAGGTGGTACCGTCGACGCTAAGCGTTCCAGGACCTTGTGGATAAAAGGCATTGAAGGGGAAAGCATGCAGCTTCACCTCATAGCCAGCCTTCTCCAGCTCAGCCTTCACGTAGTCTATGGAAGCATCGTAACCGGGCAGGCCGGCAGCTCTGTTGCCACCATTGGCCTTGGCAATGTCGTCGAACATCTTGAGGTGTTCCACGATATTATCGGCCGACATGCAGCGGGGCAGACCGAAAGGACTGCTGTTCAGAATGCCGAAGCGACACTCGAAAAATTTCGCAGGACCGCTCCAGAATCGGTCTACCGCGGTGGAGTTCTTTAGCGGATTGGCTTGCGCAGCCATTGAGAGTGAAGCAGCTACCAAAGGCAGCAGTAAGGCGGCGGGCCGCACTCGTTGACGTAATTGTTTTTGAAATAGCATTGAAAGCTCCTGTCTCGTCCCGGTATGGAACGCGTACGATACGGCGGACTGGCTTTTGACCAGGCCGCCTCCAAGAACCTGATACTGCTTGGGATATCTACTCAGGTGCTTTCTATACTGATCCGTAATGTTTGGCTTTTACAGCGGCTTTTTATACGTAATTTCTGAAAGGCCATTCGGCCTATGCCGCCTGCTCCTGAGCTCTCAGGTAATCGTCGTAGGTGCCGTGGAAATCAACGATACCTGAGGGTGTCAGTTCGATAATTCGAGTAGCCAGCGACGATACGAACTCACGGTCATGACTCACGAAGAGCAATGTGCCAGGGTAGTTTTCCAGCGCCAGGTTCAGCGACTCGATGGACTCCATATCGAGGTGGTTGGTCGGCTCGTCCAACAGCATGATGTTTGGCTTCCTGAGCATGAGCTTGCCGAAGATCATCCGACCCTGCTCACCACCTGATATCACATCGACCGTTTTTTTCACTTCAGTTTGCGAAAACAGCAGGCGACCAAGCGTTCCTCTGATGATCTGCTCGTCATCACCTTCACGACTCCACTGCTGCATCCATTCAATCAATGTGTCCTTGCACTTGAACTCAGCGGCATGGTCCTGCGCGTAGTAGCCGAGTTCGGCACCTTCGGACCACTTGACGGTACCGGCCGTAGGCTCGAGATCGCCAACCAGACACTTCAACAGTGTCGACTTGCCGATACCGTTGGGTCCAATGATAGCGATGCGCTCACCCACCTCTACCGTGAGATTGAGGCCGCTGAACAGCTTCTCATCGAAGCTTTTCGCCAGGCCCTCGACTTCGAGCGCCAGCCGGTGAAGCTTCTTGTCCTGATCGAAGATGATATAGGGGTTCTGTCGGCTGGATGGTTTGATGTCAGCCAGCTGGATCTTGTCGATCTGCTTGGCGCGCGAGGTGGCCTGCTTTGATTTCGATGCGTTGGCCGAGAAGCGGCTGACGAAGGACTTCAGTTCTGCAATCTGCGCCTTCTTCTTCGCGTTGTCTGCCTGCAGACGTTCAGCTGCCTGAGTCGCTGCGATCATGTACTCGTCGTAGTTGCCGGGGAAGAGCCGGATGGCGCCGTAGTCGAGGTCGGCCATATGCGTACAGACGCTGTTCAGGAAGTGACGGTCGTGCGAGATGATGACCATGGTGCAGTTACGGTTGTTCAGCACGCCTTCGAGCCAGCGGATGGTATTGATGTCCAGGTTGTTGGTCGGTTCGTCGAGCAGCATGATATCCGGATCTGAAAACAGCGCCTGCGCGAGCAGAACACGCAGCTTCCAGCCAGGCGCAACCTCGCTCATCGGCCCGTAGTGCTGCTCCGTCTGGATACCAAGGCCGAGCAACAGGTCGCCAGCTCGGGCTTCGGCAGTATAGCCATCCATCTCCGCAAATTCAGACTCGAGCTCGCCGGCACGAATACCGTCCGCCTCGGTCATATCAGGGTTGGCATAAATGGCGTCGCGCTCCGACTTCACTGCCCAGAGTTCGGTATGGCCCATGATTACCGTATCGATAACGCTGTATTCTTCGAAGGCGAACTGGTCCTGCCTGAGCTTACCGATGCGCTCACCAGGGTCTTTCGAAACATTGCCTGCCGTCGGCTCGAGATCGCCACCGAGTATTTTCATGAAGGTCGATTTGCCGCAGCCGTTGGCGCCGATCAGACCATAGCGGTTGCCGTCGCTGAATTTGACTGAGACGTTCTCAAAAAGCGGCTTGGCGCCGAACTGCATGGTGATATTAGCGGTAGATAACAATGGCGTGCCCCGGATGGTGAAGTGAAACGGCAGCAGGAATGTGCCGAAAAAGCGGCGCATAGTATGCCACATCGGCGACGAAGATCGAAGCAGCTGTTTAAATATTAATCGGCGCTGAGCCGTCGCACTTCAGTATTTCGCAGGCAGTTTTTCACGGATGACGATGCGCTTCTTGTTGGTAGAAATATAGCCTCCTGTTTCGAGGTCTTTGAGTATCTTGGCGACCATCTCACGGCTTGCGCCCACCCGGCTGGCGATATCCTGCTGGGTCATCGGAATTGACGTCACGCGCTGTCCGCCCTGCAGGTCAGACAACTCCAGCAGTGTATGGGCCACCCGGCCGTAGACATCCAGCAAGGCAAGGCTCTTCACGTTTTCGGTAAGATGTCTGATAAGTGAAGCAAGACTGCGGATCAGATTGAGAGCCAGCTCTGGCGAGCTTGAGATCAGCTCGCGAAAGACCGGGCTGCTGATGACCAGGCAGCGGACAGCATCCACTGTGATAACTGAAGCGGAACGTTCGCTGCCTCCGAGAAGCGCGAGCTCACCGAAACAGTCGCCCCCATGGAGGTCACGCAAGGTGATTTCTTTGCCATCGTCGTTGCAACAGTACACCCTGAGTCGACCACTGAGGACAACATAGAGCGAATCTGTTTCATCGCCCTCCGTCATGATCACCGTGTGCTTGGGGAAGGCGCGGGGTTTGGCGCTCGATTCGAGCAGTTCGATATCGGCGGCTGCAAGGCCAGCGAACAGGGGTACCTGGGACAGTGCGCTCATCATGACGGTGCCTGCTTTTTCGGGAGAACCGATGACTGACGTGCTCGCCAGACTGGCGGTCCTCTATACATGGCTGCGATTATTATAACATGTCAAGAAAAACCGTGCGTAGCAGAAGATCAGTTCGCCAGCTGGCTATTCAGGCCATGGTACTGGCGTGTTCCGCCGTCGTGATCGCGCTCTCGAGCTGGGGTCAGCGTCAGGAAGAGGCTCTGGGGCTCGATAGCCTGTTCAGGATTCGAGGGCCCTTGCCGGCGCCGGAGAACCTCATCATTCTTTCGATTACCGAACAAACGGCTGAGAAAATCGGTCAACCACAGAGCATGACGGCGTGGTCGCGTGACATCTATGCGGACACCCTGCATGCACTGGGTCATTCAGTGGAAGCGGTGGCCTTCGACATTTATTTCGCTGAAGCTTCAGCCATCCGTGACGGCGACCGCCGATTCGCACAGGCCCTTCGCGAGTCAGGTAAGGTCGCATTATTCGCCTTCCTCGAACGCCGCATCATTCCGCTCCATGAGGGGTCGAAAGCTCAGGCGCTGCAGGCAGATACCGTGGTCAGACCGGCCGCCATGTTCAGCGAAGCGGCTGCCGTCACTGCACCTTTCGCACTGCCAAAAGTGCCCGCCATCGTGAGTCGCTATCCACTTCGACTTGGCAGCCCACCCGAAGCCGTATTGCCGCTCGCCGTGCTGGAACTCATCCGGCCGGCGCAATCGCCGCCTCCACAGCGCTTTCCACTCTTCAACTTCTACGGTCCGGCCGGAACGATCCGAACGGTCCCACTGGAAGACTTTCTCGCGGCCCCGGAATCATTCGCAGAAACCGTCGCGGCAGCGACGGTGTTTATTGGATTTGCGGCCAGCTTTCAGCCGGGACAGCGTGACAACTTCGTCACCGCTTTCAGTGAGGGGAACGGCATGGATCTCAGCGGCGTCGAACTCGCTGCTACGGCATTTGCCAATCTTCGTGATGGTCGCGTCATCAAGGAGCTAGATCCACCTGCCAGATCAGTCCTCATTTTGCTCTGGAGCGCGCTGCTGTGGGTCCTCGTTCGTCGGCTGCCACAGCACACTGCAGCTGGCCTAGCTACGGCAGCCGCGCTTTATACGCTGCTGGTCTACGGCTCTTTCGTACTGCTCGACCACCTGCTACCCCTGGTCGTTCCGCTGGTCGTTCTGTTGCCTGGTTTCGCTGCCATCGCCTACCACCACAACCTGAGAGAAAGTCAGCACAAGCGTGCAGCTCTGGAGCAGGCCTTCGGCCAGTACTTGCCAGCAAGCGAAATTCGTCGCCTCAGCGCACAGACAGAAGGACAGCCTCCACAGCAGGAGCTCTTCGGGGTCTGCCTCGTCACCGATGCTACCGCCTACACAACGCTGGCTGAGCGCTTGCCGGCCCCTGTACTCAGCGAGCTGATGTCGGCTTACTATGAGGCATTGATAACGCCGATTCGACAGCACGGTGGTCTCATTTCGGATGTCGCGGGTGATGGCGTCATTGCCCTATGGACTGACATCACACGTGAAGACGTCATGGAACGACTCATGCCCGCACTGCAGGACCTGAGGACTTCGATCGATCAGTTCAACGCGCAGCATCCGCAGACACCGTTATACACGCGCATGGGCTTGCACGCAGGTAATGTCATGCTCGGCCATTACGGTGCCGAAGGACACTTCGAATTTCGCGCCGTTGGTGATCTCGTCAATACCGCCTCGCGAATCGAAAGTCTCAACAAGCTGCTCGGCACCGAGGTCCTCATCAGCGACTCCTGCACCGCTCAGCATACGACAGCGCTTCGCTATCTCGGGCAATTTTGCCTTTATGGCAAGCAGCAGACAGTGTGCCTCTACACACTGGCAACAACAGGCAATATCGATCCAGAGCTGTTCCACAAGGTCGAGCGCTGCCTGATGCAAGGCGATGCCAGCAGCGCGCTGCAGCAACTGAGCCTGAGCCTCAGTGAATACCCAGCAGACGGTCCAGCGCTATTCTATCGCGACTACCTGACAGTGGCTGGTTCCGCAGATTCAACCAGTCCATTACTGCCAATCAAAATACGCAGTAAGTAGCGCCAGGCCGAAATATCCCTACCGGAGGTTACAAATTCGCCGGCAACGAATAAAAAGTTAGCTGGATTTTTGGTAATACAGCTACCAGAATGGACAAGTCTCAGGTTAATTCTGAAGTAGCTGTCGAGGCGTCATCGTTACCCATGTAGATGGAGTATCCATGCGCTTGACCCGGTTATGGCATTTTCGTTCAGCCGCCCTGCTTTCGCCCTGGCTGGTCCTGGGCCTGTCGCTATTCGCGCGGGTCGCTGATGCCTGTGAAAACTGGCAGGCAGAACTCGTTGCCCGTGACGGTATCGTGGAATGGCAAGCCGCTACCGAAAGCCGCTGGCAGCTCGTCGAACTCAGGCAACAGGTTTGTCCAGGTAGCCTCCTGCGCGTAAGCGATAATAGCCGCGCCACACTTCGCCTCAGCAATGACACCGTCGTGCGTCTTGGTCCGGGCACGGTAATCAGTTTTCCCGGATCGCCAGACAATCAGTCGTTCTGGCTGAAACTCCGCAATGGCGTCGCCCGCTTCTTCAGCCGCACGCGCGTGCAATTCGAAGCCGCCACCCCTTACGTCAACGCTGCAGTGTCGGGAACCGAATTCATTCTCTGGGCCGAGGAAAGCGTTAGTGGCGTCGGGGTCATTGAAGGTCTCGTGACGGCATCAACTACCGATGCGGAAGTCGCTGTTGAGCGTGGTCAGACGGTGCTGTCCGAAGGCACGACTGCCCACCTCACAGTCACTCAGGGCATTCCCGCCGAGCGGATTGCATGGTCACTTCATTATCCTGAGGTTCTGGTTCCGGAAGAACTCGGGCCTTACGCGTCTGAACGCACATCGCTTGCTCTGCAGGAGGCGGCACGCCATCTCGAGCATGGCATGATTGGGCAGGCCGAAGCGGTGTTGTATGCCATAGATACGGCGGTGCCAGAGCTACAAGCAATCAGACTCGCTCTGCTCAGTGGGGCGGCCTCTTCACGCGGACAGGCGGAAAGCGCTTCCCGGCTATCCGACGCCGCCATTGCCGCATCAGGCCTCGCCACCGCCCATATTGCGAAATCGCTCGCCCAGCAGGCCAATTCGCGGCTCGAGGCAGCGGTCGAGAGTGCAGCGATGGCTGTCACGATTGCCCCTGGTAGTCCAATCACCTGGCTGCGCCTCGCTGAGACACAGCTCTATAGCGGCAATAGTCAGAATGCGCAGGAGGCAATTGACCGCGCTCTGGCACTAGACCCGGGCAACGCCCGTGGTTTGAGTCTCACAGGCTTGCTGGCCCTGTTTGCTCATGACCTTTCAGCGGCTGAACAAGCTTTCGTCGAGGCGCTTGAACGCGAGCCGAGTACTCCGGAGGCTCATCTCGGCCTCGGGCTTGTGAGATTGCGACAAGGCGACACGCAAGCGGCTCGAGCAGCACTCGATCTTGCGCTTAGCCTGAATCCGAACCAGAGCTTGCTGCGAGTTGTGCTCGGCGAAGTCTTCTTCGCGGAGCATCAGCATGCAAAGGCGGAAACACAGTGGCAGCTGGCGCAGACACTTGACCCTCTGGAGCCGACGCCACTGTTCTACCAGGGTGTACTGCAGCTTCTGGAGAACGATCCTGTACAGGCGCTCGAGGACTTCGAACACGCAAGGGCACTGGATCCAAACCGCAGCGTAATCCGGGCGCCCCCACTCATGGCCAGCGATAGCGCAGCCAGAGCCGCCGCGCTTGGCCGAACATATCGTAAGCTTGGCCTGCGCGAGCAGGTGCTGACAGAAGGTTACCGCGCGCTTCGCCGGGACCCAACCAATGCCCAGGGCCATCGACTACTGGCCGATGTTTACCGGAACGAGCCGCGCCTGGATAGCGCCAGTGTCTCCGAGCTGCTACAGGCCCAACTCTGGCAGCCGCTCACCGCCTACCCCATCTCGCCGCAATTGAGCGAAAGCGATCTCAACATTGTGTCTGGCCTGGGACCTGAACGGCCGGGCCTCAATGAATATCACCCGCTTTATCTTCAAAATGGCCTGAGCGGATCGGCCGGCGCGCTGGCTGGTTCCGACTCGACCTTCGGCAACGATGCGGTATTGAACTATCTGCAGGGGCCCGTGAGCTTTAGCCTCGGACAGTACTATTACGATACAGCCGGCTTCCGCGAAAACGCTGAACAGACCCAGAAGATCTATAACGTTTTCGCTCAGTGGCAAACAGGGATCGATAGTAGTCTGCAGTTCGAGTTCCGGCGTTTCGATTGGGAACGTGGAGACCTGCGCTTCCTTGCAGACCCGGACAGCCTCGGCAGCTTGAGCGCAGATAGCCGCACAGATACCTGGCGTATCGGAGGGCGCACCAGCATTGCACCGGGGCAGCATCTGCTCGCCTCTTTCATCACCCAACGTTTCAGTGAAGCACAGACTGACGCTCCTGCCCCTTTCGTGGCCATCGATTCAGAGTTGGAAGACAGTCCCTACGCGCTCGAACTCCAGCATGTGGGACAGTTTGGCGACCTTTGGACCGTCAGCGGCGCAGGTACGCTCAGAAGTGAAAGGGATGTTGTTGTCTCCACACTGCAGTCGATACCCCCGGATCCACCGCTCGGTTTTGTGTTTCAGTCACTATCGCGTGCTCAGCACGACAACGCTTACAGTTACGTCACCGCCCATGCTCTACCCGATACCACTCTCGAACTTGGTCTTGCTTTCAATCGTCTTTCTGCTGATGGAGAGGACGATCTGCGCCAATGGTCGCCTAAAGCAGGGATTGTGTACTCGCCCATTTTGGAGCTCGACCTCAGGCTGGCGGCGTTTCGAACGTTCAGACGCGATCCAGTGGCAAGACAAACTATAGAGCCCACCAGTGTTGCGGGTTTTAATCAGTTTGAGGATGACCTTGATACGGCGGACGCGAAGAATTATGGGCTTGGCGTGGATTTCAGACCAGGACGGGCAATCTTCACCGGCGCGCAATTTATGCTGCGTGAACTCGACTTCCGCCTGACCGGCGGTGATGAGACGATCCAGATAGGAACAGTAAGGGATAAGACCGCTGAACTGTACCTCAGTCGCATAATGAGCAACTGGCTTACGCTGAACAGCCGACTGCTGTGGGAAGACGCAGATCAACCTTACCTACAGGGTATCGTGGGCGAAACAGATCGGCGCAAGACGATTCGCCTACCACTGGGTGCCCGTCTGTTTTTTCATCGCTGGCAGCTGACGCTGGAAGCAGAGTATCTCCGCCAGCAAACGCGGACCTCAGTGCTCGACACCGAGACACTTGAAACCGCGCCACAGCGCGGCAGGGAAACCATGTGGATTGGGAATATTGCGTTGCAGTATCCACTGCCGCGACGCTTCGGGATGGTGGAAGCCGGCATCGACAACATTGGCGATGTCGAGCGCACCATCATTCGTTCGGACGGTGATTTCCTGCAGTTCTATCCCGGCCGATTCCTCTATGGGCGAGTCCAGTTCTCGTTCTGATTCCTCAACGCAAAGGACCAATGCCATGACAATAACAACTGAAAAGCATTATCTCAGAGGCTTGCTCGTAGTCGGCCTGATGGGACTTTCGCTAACGGCGTGCGCCGCAGAGCAGAAGAGCGGCAAGCGCCTGCAGACGGGCACGATGTACGAGCAGCAAGGAGAATACCTGCCATTCGCAATCATGTTTGACCGCGAAGGCAAACCGGTTGTGGTGGATGAGAATCGCAAGCCGATAGAGCCAACGCAGCTGGACTTCCCTATCAAGACCCAGGCCATACGTTCAGTGGAGTCAGTGACCACCGTGTCCTACGAGGGCTCACATATGTATCTGGTGAAGATCGGCGGTTTCACTTATCTGATCAAGCTGCCTCACTAAACTGCCAAGGCACTGGCTATAACAGGGCCCGCATTTGATGCGGGCGATCAGCTCACTCCCCTGTCGGAAGCTCGTGCCCCAGCCGCGCTATGTAGAAGTCTGCTTCGCCATTGCCGCTTAGCTTGAACATCGTCGCACCATCCCAGCTGCGCTGTGCCGCCAGCCTTTGCAGGCTTTCTTCCGGCGCGCGATCGGCAGGCAGATTGATTTTGACCTTGCATAGCGTGGTACCACAGGTCGACTCCAGCAATGTAGCCCCCGAAAGTTCAGCGAGCTCCATACTTCGCTCGACGTCTCCCCTGGTTTCTCCACTCCAGTCCGGGTCTGGCGTTTCGTGTCCGAGGTAGGCGTCCATGCGGGAGAACTGTGATTCGAGCATGGTGGCCTCCTCCTCAGGGGTAGCCGGGCTGAGTTTGGCTGTTTCTGCGACCGCTTCACCCCTATTGATGCTGTCGCGCAGATCATCCAGCTCTTCTTGAGTCAGGCTCTGGTGTTCGACAAGTGTCGCCATGTGCTCGCGCAGCTGGTTTATGTCGTTCGAGATCCGAGCCGACGCCTGCGGATCAGTCTCGGCGACTTGTCTCTGCTGTGTCGCCACGGCAGGTGGACTATTGGTAAATGAGGGGGTTCTGGCAAAATCCTGAATGCTGGCACTGTGCTGTTCGTCCATCTGGCTCCAGCCGAGCACAGCCAACCCAATGGCCGCCGCGGCCATATAAGGAATACTGGTGCCTGATATTGTTTTCATGATCATCTCCTTCTCCTGAAAGACCTGATCGGGCCCCGACAGAAACTGCACTGGGTCTGACAGGGCCCGAAGCCAGGACGGCATCGGGCCATAGACGTCTATTCAGAGACGTAGTAAGACACGATGGATGAGCTCTGGCCGGCGTAGCTTGGCGGAACGGCGCAGCTGAAGTACTCATGGCGGGTACTGCCATGTGAAGCCGAACCGGTATAGAGCGTCTGGGCGTTGTTGCTCGAGCCAGTGCTGTAGCGATTTGGTCCGAAATAGCCATAGATGGCATCGGCCGAGTTATTCCAGTACACCGTGATGATCGCGCAGCGAACATCACTACTGTAATGCCGGTCGAGCACCTGTACCCATGAGACATCGATGCCACTGCCGGTATCGTCGTTGATAACGGGCAGGTCGACGTACATCCATGAGGTCGAGGAAGGGTTGTTGATCATCGACCAGCTATAGGTCGGCGATGGGCCTGAATACTTGACAGCCATTGATCCGGGATAAACCTTGGCATCTCCAGCGTAAGCTGAAGAAATGCCAACTCCGGTCAGCAAGGGAAAGGCTAACAGGATTGCAGACTGTCTGAGGCTTGGTGTTTTCATTGTAGTGCTCCATCATTCTGGTAGGGTCGGAATCTCTGAAGAGCGGCTCGACAACGCCGTCTCTTCAGAACCAAGGCTACCAGCGGCCTGCCAGGCCGGCGTATCAAGCATTACAGGTTGGTACTGTGAAATATTACCGTGGCTGGAACTGTGCCGGATCCAGCTCTCGAACCGGCCTGATTTCGACACAGCCATAGCGAGCCGGAGGGATTTTACCAGCGGCCTGGATAGCCTCGTTGAGATCTCTCGCTTCGAGCAGGTAAAAGCCCGCTAGCTGCTCCTTGGTTTCGGCGAAGGGCCCATCAGTGATCGTAACCCTGTCATCGCGGACCCTGATTGTGGTGGCGGTCTCGGTGGTTTGTAGCGCCTCGCCCCCAATCATCGTGGAGCTGGCGCGGAGTTTTTCGCCACAGGCTATACACTCCCTGTTGAGGGCGTGCCAGTCGGCTTCGGGCATGGCACCCATTTTCTGCTCGTCGTAGTACACAAGGGCCAGGTATTTCATTGTGAACTCCATCATTGTTGAAACGGTACATTGACTAGTCGCCCGGCAGAGCACTGTATCGACAGCAACACGAAAAATTTTTCACGTCCGCGGCAGTTCATCCAGCCTCGACTGAAGGAAGGCACGCTCCGGCCCCTGCTGGCTCAGCATCAGTGCACGCTCATAGGCTGCTTTTGCTTCAGGGAAGCGCTTGAGGCGACGTAACAGGTCCGCCTGGGCTGCGTAGGCGAAATGATAATTATCGAGTTCACCCCGGCTGAGCAGCGCCTCTATGCGGGCGAGCCCCTCGGCGGCTCCGAAGGCCATGGCGACGGCAACCGCGTGGTTCAGCTCAACCACTGGAGAGGGATGCAGACGTAACAGAATGCCGTAGAGCCCAGCGATCTGCTGCCAATCCGTCTGGGCGTAAGTGGGCGCTTCGGCATGCAGGGCTGCGATTGCAGCCTGGATGGCATAAGTGCCGGGATTGCCTCCAGCAAGTGCCGGTTCGATGAGCTCGAGTCCAGCCTTAATCTGTTCCTGGTTCCATAGCGTCCGATCCTGCATTTCGAGGGTTATCAGGACGGCACCAGCCGAGCTCCTGGCGGCGCTGCGCGAGTGCTGCAACAGCATGAGTGCGAGCAGACCAGCTACTTCCCGCTCCGGCAGCAGATTGTAAAGCAGGCGACACAGCCGAATAGCCTCGTCGCACATGGACTGTCGCAGCACAGCGTCACCATCTGATGCCGAATAGCCTTCGTTGAAGAGCAGATAGATCACGTGTAGCACAACCTGCAGCCGCCCAGGCATCTGCGTGTCATCGGGCACTTCATAGGGAATGCCCGACTGCCGGATCTTGTTCTTCGCCCGGACGATGCGCTGGGCGACAGTCGTCGGTTTTACGAGGAAGGCACTGGCGACTTCCTCAGTAGTGAGGCCGCACACTTCGCGGAGCGTCAGCGCGAGCTGCGCCTCCACGGCGAGTCCAGGATGACAACAGGTGAAGATCAGGCGAAGGCGATCATCCTCGATGTTCTTATCGTCGTCTTCATCAGGCACTACCTCGCCATCCTGCGCATCGAGCTGCAGTTGCGCAAGTGAGGCATCAAAGCGTGCCTTGCGACGCAGCTGGTCAATGGCTTTGAAGCGCCCTGCAGAAATCAGCCAGGCGCGCGGATTCTGGGGAACGCCCTCCGTTGGCCACTGTCTGAGCGCTGCTGCGAAGGCATCCTGCAGCGCCTCTTCCGCAAGGGTGAAATCGCCAAGCAGGCGGATCAGGGTCGCCAGAATCCGCCGTGATTCCTGTTGATAAATCTGCTCCAGTATCTGCATGGGCACACCCCGGCCTTGTTTTCGCTTAAGCCTCAGACGCAGCTTCCGCTGCAACTGGATTGTCCGCAAGGCGAATGAATCCTTCAATTACAGCACGCAGGCGGCTGGGCTTGAGAGGTTTGTGAAGCAATACGATAGACCGATCATTGATAGTGACACCTATATCACCGGAGACGATCAGAACAGGTATTTCACGTCCGAGACGCGCACGAATCATATTGGCCAGTCCAAGACCATTATCGGTGCCAGGCAGACGAAAATCGAGAACGAGAAAGTCTGGCTGCCATAGTTCATTGAGTGCCTGCAGCGCGGCAGGGGTCGATGCGACAGCGTGACAGTCCAGCCCCCAGTTCAAAAGCAGCTGCTTGGTCGCCTTGCGCGCCAGATAGTCGTCATCGACCAGTAGCACTCTTAGCTTCGAGGACTCCGTCCAGTCTGGATTCAGATCATCCATCGAGCGAGGTGTCAGTGTCTGCTCATGCACCACAGGCAGGCCAATTCGAAACTGACAGCCAGCACCCGGCGCCGACTCCAGCGTGAGAGAAAACCCCATGACCTCGGTGAGACGTCGACAGAGCGCCAGCCCTAGCCCCATCCCTTTACTGCGATTTCGCTCGGGGTTGTGCAACTGATAAAAGGCTTCAAAGACCGGGCCCTGCTCATGGGCGGCTATCCCGATACCATTATCAGTGACCAGAATTTCACAGGCACTGCGTTCGCCGTTAGGCACGACCATAATGGTGAGCTGCGTACAGCTCGCATGTTGCACAGCGTTATCAACGAGTATCGAGAGGATCCGGAACATGAGCACAGGATCGGCATTTGCAGCCAGACCTTCGAGGCGTCCCGGCTCGAAAACGAGACTGACGCCGGCCTTGGTACACACGGGTCGCATGGTTTCGGTAAAGCTGAGTAATAACGGGCCGAGAGAAAGCGACTGCAACTCCGGCTCGAGCAAATCGTTGTCCAGCTTTGATAAGTCGAACAGGGTGTCAATGAGATTGACGAGATCGGCGACCGCCTGCCGCACATAGCGACTAGTCTCCAGGAGGTCACCTGTTGATCGTTTGCCGGGTCGTGGCAAACCTTCAGAAAGCAGAGCCAGCGCGTGCAGGGGCTGGCGGATATCGTGCGAAGCTGCCGCAAGGAAGCGTGCTTTCTCTTCGTTCGCCTGCTCAGCCTCCTGCTTGGCTTGCTGCAACTCTTCGAGGGCAAGTTCAAGCTCGGCCGTGCGCGCACTGACCTGCTGTTCGAGGGCCTCTGAAGTTTGTCGTTCCACTGCAAGCAGGCGGGCCTGCGTGGAGCGCGCCATGAGCTCATAGTCCAGCGCCCGCTGCTTCGCCTGCATCTTCGAGCGCCGCTGTAGCTTGACGCGCTCACCTACCGACAGAAGAAATATCACTGATGAGGCGACGCTACCAACCAGCTGCAGATGCTCGGTATAGACCGTCATGGGGAGCCAGCCAAACTTGTTCAGCGTCAGCAGGATAGTGCCGATGAAGAAGATGACCATGGCCGCGGAATAGTAGATCGCAGCCCACTGCTGCCGCACGCTGCTATAGATGCCGATCCAGACGCCGACGGCAACATAGGCGAGTGCCTTGACGATGATGATCTGCCAGAACCAGTGAACCGGGATTGGGAAAATAACCATCGCCAGCCAGGTGAATGCAGACAGGCAGATCATGCTCGAGAGAATTCTGGTAGAAATGGAGCGATTGCCCCGCGTACGCATCTGTTCCCGCGTGAACAGAATGGCCGCCATCTCTGCAAGCGTTATGAACGTGAAGATGAGCGAGGTGGAATTCCACTGGCTGCCAAATATTGGCCATTGTGCACCCACACCCTGCAGGATGCCTTGCACGAGCGCAATACAGGCAATGAAGACGCTGTAGTAGGTGAGCGCGGCGTCTCGAAGCACACGGCCTACTACGAGTGAAATTGTCGCGAGAATGCCAAGTGCGCCGAGTGCGAAATGAAGCGCTGACAAGGTTGTCAGTTCACTCAGGAGATGAGTGCTATACGGAATGACTGACATCGGCGCCTGCGACGCCCATTCGGTTTCCATATAGAGGAAGAGGGTGTAACGTCGCTCTGCCTCGAGCGAAAGCGGCACTACGCTGAAGCGTCCGGGATAGCGCTGGTGAATCGCCGAGGTATCGAGTTCGATCAGACGGCCGGCCGGATGCTCCAGCCACCAGACCCGCAGCTTGTCGACATGGGTATTGTGCAGGACGGCGACCCACTCATCTACTGGCAGGTCTGCTGGCGTGAGTACGTCCGCTCTGAACCAGAACCCATGGCTGTTGAAGCCCTCATTGAAGGGAAAATTGTCTGGCGCATTCCAGGCGTTGACAGGCAGCGAACTGATTCTGCCTATGGACTGGTGTGGCGTATCCGGCAGGCTGAACAGGTAAGACGAAAGGTTGCCAGTTGTCACAGCATCCTGGCTCAACAGCAAGGACGGCTGCTCAGGATCAATACTGCTCAGCGCCTGCGCCAGTACCATATTCGAGAACAAGTACAGCAGCATTAAACTGATGGCAGGATACAGCGCTGACATCAGACCCAGCCCAGACGGATTCCCTTCACCACACAGGCCGTCCGGTTTGGCACCTGCATCTTCTGGAACAGTGCTCGCAGATGAGTCCGCAGCGTTGAATCCGAGATACCCAGTTCCTTGCAGATCTGACTGTTCTCAAGTCCGGTAGCGAGCTTCTGCAGAACCTCTAGCTCCCGCGAGGTAATGTCCTCCAGCGTTTCACCAGGGCTAAGGCTGGATGGCCCTATCTCAAATGCCGTATCGCCAGCCAGCAGCCGGCTGCAAATCGACTCCAGGCAGGTGTCGTCACTCCGTTTGGAAATCAGCCCGAGCGCGCCACGACGCCGCGCCGTCTCCACCGCCAGAGCATCAACGGCCCCGGTAAGTATGGCAATGGGCTGCCAGATGCCTTCGTTCTGCAAATCGACCAGCAGATCCAGACCGTTTACATCGGGTAGATTGATGTCGAGAAAAACCAGATCGAAGGGCTGGTGAGCCAGCAAGGGCCGAGCAGCCGAGCCGCTCGAGGCAACCTGTAGCCGTGCCCGCGGGAATATTCGATGTATCGCCGATCGGAAGCCTTCGGCATACATTGGGTGGTCTTCTATCAGTAGAAAAGACAACACACCCTGCACAGGCTCGGTCATCAAGCGCTGGCGATCATCTTCTTGCTGAGGGGCATAAGCCTCGTGAACTGTCATATCCAAGTTCCTGATCCTGCCGCACTATTTTTTGTAAGGTTACTGAACGGCAATCATAAAGGCTTATTCAAAGCCGGACCGGATAACGGTCACATTCCGATCACAGATATGCCTTATAGCCAATAGGCAGCGATGACGCCTTCGCTATGATGTTCGCTCTCGGAGATGGCCTGACCCTGCCGTCGGGCTTGTAATGCCGCTCAAGGATGAAGACGTGCCAATGATGAAACCGCTCCATTTCCTCCTCGTCGAGGATCAGCCCTTCTATGCTGACGGATTCCGTGCAGCACTCAGACGCAGAATTCCAGGGTCACTCATTGTACAGGTCACTCACTGCAATGAGGCAAAAACAGCACTGAAGAATCTTGATTTCGATCTCGTATTCGTTGATAGCCAGCTCAGATCTGGCAGCGTCTTCAACTTGCTGGACGAACTTCAGGAAAACCATCCGCAACTAGCGGTCGTGGTGCTTCTCGATCGACTCGATGCGTTCGTGCTTGAACGGGTGCGGATGTCCTTCGCACGCGGCGCACTGTTGAAAAGCTGCACAGAGGACGAAATCGAATCACTTTGTCGCACAATCACCTACGATCCCGCAACAGTTCAAATACCCACCGATGCGCCAGCTGCAGATCTTGAAATGCTCACCGCACGAGAGGTCGACGTCCTGGAGAAGCTGGTGGAAGGCATAGACAACAGCCAGATCTGCCAGGCCTGCGGCATTTCCGGCTCCACCTTACGCACTCATCTTCGTCGGATGTTCAAAAAGCTTCATGTGACGAATCGCACTGCTTGTGTAGTCAAGGCCATGCGCCTCGGCTGGGTTTGAACTGGTTCGTGTGACCAGGTCCACATAAGCGCCTATTTTTAATCGATTGTCGTCCAATCCGACGATGTTCTCTTAGGTGCAAGTACTTACCATCCGCCGCCAACGATAACGTTCTGATTCTGGCCGCTGTTATCAGCCTGATGCTGAAACGACCTTGGCGTCTTTCGATCGCCAAAGCCGGTCGTGAAAAGGATGGAGTTTCAAAATGGATTTGCTCGCACCGGATGCCATTCGAACCGCCAGCATTTTTCTTCACCTCATCGGCCTGAGCCTTGGTGTGGGGGGCGCGCTCATGCTGGATGCGCTGATCTTCAAGTATTTCTACTGCGACAAAATAACGAGCGAAAAGCTGGCAGTTTTTTCTTTCATGACTCGGGTCGTGAGCATTGGGCTCTTTCTGTTGTGGGCTTCCGGGCTGGCGTTTCTGGCGATTTACTATGTTACCGATCCAGAACTACTCACCAACCAGAAGATCTGGGGCAAGGTCTTCATTGTGACCATGTTGACGATCAACGGCGTTATGCTGCATCGCAAGATCTTTCCCATCCTGAGCCGCAACGTGGGCAAGCAGCTCTTCACCGATATCACCGTCGATGAGAAGGCCATGATGTTCGGCTTTGCGTCGGTATCTTTCGTTTCCTGGATCTTTCCGGTCTACCTGGGCGTCTCGAAATCCCTGAACTTCAATACTGGCATCGAAAATATTCTCGCGATGTACATGCTGTTCCTGAGCTGGACATGTCTGGCGACCTACCTCGTCTACAAAGCGGTTGTTTCCAGAATTCTTCTCACACCGAAGCGGTAGGCCCGGAGCAGTTAAAACGGCTTGTCGTAATACCAACACATCTGAAAGGGTTAGAAATTGCACCATGAAACTTAAACACAGTCTATTGAGTATTCTCCTGAGCGTTGCTGCCTCCGGCGGCGCGCTGGCAGGGCCGCTCTGCGAGGTCGACTACTCAATCCAGCACAGCTGGCCCACAGGCGCCACCCATCGCGTCAACGTAAGTTATTATGGTCCGGACGCTGATGCCTGGACGCTCGGATGGTCCTTCCCGGGTCAGGAAAAGATCGAGTCGATTTATAACGCTACGGCCTCTCAGGATGGCGCCACGGTGCTGCTTCAGAGCGCCGGCTGGAACAGCAGGATAAGCAGCGGCAGTCGCCTTAACCTCGGCTTTAACGTGAGCCAGCCGAGCGGCGCAATCCCCACCAGCTTCAGTATGAACGGCAAACCCTGCGACGGTGGTGTCGACGAGCCGACAGATCCAACTGATCCCACAGATCCGACTGACCCGACCGATCCGACTGATCCACCCGCGACGACCGGAAACTGGCAGCTGGATGCCACCCAGTCCTATCTGAACTTTGTATCGACCAAGAAGCTGAACCTGGTGGAAACACATCGCTTCGATGGCCTGTCCGGATCAATCAGTGAAACTGGTGAAGCCACGCTGGTGATTGATATGGCGAGTGCCAACACCGGCATCGCCATCCGGGATCAGCGGCTGGACGAGCTCCTGTTCGAAGTCGCACAGTTTCCCCGCGCAGTTGTCACACTGGACCTGGAAGATCAACTTGCGCCACTCCAGGCTATGGTGCCTGGCGAAAGTATGACGCGCGATGTCACTGCCCAGCTCGAACTTCATGGGCAGACGAAAGCGGTGCCCGCGAAGTTGAGGATTCAACGCCTGACCAACACGCGCTTTCTGGTCCAGAGTGCTTCTCCAGTCATCATCAAGGCCGATGATTTCGATCTCGGCGCAGGCGTAGACGCACTCAAGCAGGTTGCCAGCCTCACGTCCATCAGCACTGCCGTGCCGGTGGATTTCGCCCTGTTTTTCGACGCGGATTACGCAACCCTTACGGAAGAGTGAGAAACATGAATAACTTGATCAAGCTATCGCTGCTAACGCTCGGGGCAATGGCGGGCAAGGCGGCCGTTGCCGAAGAGCTCTGCACCGTCGACTTCAGAACTGTGCATAATTGGGGGCATGGTGCCACACAGAGTATAAAGGTCACTAATCTGGGGCCCGCCCTCCAAGAGTGGGAACTCAGCTGGAAATTCGGCGGCAGTGAACAGATAACCAATCTCTGGAATGGCAAGCATGTCCAGATCGGCAATCAGGTCGGTGTTATCGATGCCGGCTATAACGCGAAGGTTGCCACCGGAGCAACTTTCAATTTCGGTTTCAATATCGCAGACCCTTCAGAAACGCTGCCCACAGAATTCTTCCTGAACGGAAAGAACTGTTCTACTGGCGAGCCAGGTGATGGCGACAACGGTGGCGGTGACGATGGAGACGACGGCCATAACGGCACACCTGATCCGGTCGCCGGAAAATGGCAACTCAACAACGCGCGCTCCACTCTGAACTTCGTTACCGTCAAGAACGAACACAATGCGGAAGTGCAGTCGTTCACCGAAATGTCGGCGAGCATCAACGAGCAAGGGATGGCGACACTGGCTATCGACCTCAACAGTGTCGCGACCAATATTGCCATTCGGGATGGTCGGCTCAAGGAGCTGTTGTTTGAGACCGATATCCTGCCGATGCTGTATCTGAAAACGCAGATTGACCTCGAAAGCGTGAGCAAGCTGGCAGTTGGCCAGTCTCAAGTCATCACCTTGAGCGGAGACCTCCTCCTTCACGGCGTGAGCAAACCGCTAACGGCAGAGGTCCTGGTGGTGAAAAACTCAGCGGGCAGCGCGACAGTGTCAAGCTTCAAGCCAGTCGTCATCAACAGCACTGATTTCGAGCTGAGCGGTGGACTTGAAGTACTGCGCGCCCTGGCTGGCCTGATGTCCATTGGCGAAGCCGTGCCAGTCTACTTCCAGCTCCAGCTGGAAGCTTCAGAAGATGCGATGCCCATTCAGATCGCAGCCACCCCAGCCGCACCAGCAATCGTCGGCGGCACGTACACGGCTGCAACCATGACCAGCACGGTCAACTGGCAGGATCTCAGCGACAACGAGACCGGCTTCATGATCAAGCGGATGTCGAACGACAGCTACTGGCAGACTGTCGGCACCGTTGCAGCGAACCAGACCAGCTATTCGGATCAGCTCGATGCGGAGGGCGAATTCGCCTACCGTGTGGTCGCTTTGAATGGCAGCGTGCCTTCTGAGTCATCAGCGATCGTAGTTGTGGACACTGCCGAAGACGGCGACGGTGGAACCGATGGCGGCGATGGCGATGGCGGAACCGGCGGCGGCGATGGCGGCGGC